>JGI20166J26741_11967806_pt1 | contig 40339 bp, 37 predicted proteins | sample TergutCu122P5_FD_26741 | JGI IMG/M metagenome (IMG submission 26741)
ATAGGAAGGCAGCCATCATGGCCAGCTATTTCGACCCCGACAAAATGAAGACAGCCGCCACCCACGCCGCCACCGCGGCGGAAAAGGCGGATGGCGCCCACACATACATCATGGACATCTCCGACGACCAAGATACCGCCAAGTGGGGCACACAACCCGGCCCCACCGCATTCGCGACGGCGTACTCCCGCGAGTTGACCAGCCTGGAGCAGACCGTCAAGGACCTGCAGAAACAGACGGCTGACTTTGCCACCAACATGCGGCAACTGGCCAACACGGCCGAAGATGCCGACAGCAACGCGGCCACCGACATGCAACGCGCGCAGCAAGGCATCACCACACCCCCCCAGTACCAACCGACGCAGCACTGATCACGCATCGCGGAGTGGCCAACAAAGCCGAGCCGAGAATGAGGTCAGTCGGAGGATCACCGGGAAGCAGTCGCAGTGACCCGAAGTGCAATGCGTTGATGGATTCCGGATGCAATGGCCTGTTCAGATCGGTTGTTGCCGATTGCACGACGCAATGCAGCGCGCCGGCCGCGTCCAAGACGTCCGTCTAGGCATAGTTGCGGGAGGCCGAGACTGTGCCTGCCCAGATGGGCTAGCATTGGTAGCACCACACGCTGAACGGGTCGATGGCGGCTCCAGCGTCCCACATGTGGCGCCATAGGCGCCACCGTCATCACCGAGGAGATGGGTATGGCTGCTAACGGCCAGACCATCGCTCTCACCCTGGTGTGCGGATCGCAGCGCGCCGACGTGCTGCTGCCCGGTGCGCTTCCAGTGTCTGAACTGTTGCCTGGAGTCGTGTCGCGTCTCAACCTGCTCACCCCCAACGCCGCGACCTACGGTTTCGACGTGCTCAGCTCCTCGGGACGCCCCATCGATCCAGCGCTCAGCTTGGCCGCCCAGCATGTTGACGCCGGCGCCGTGCTGACGCTCAGTCCCCGCACTGAACAGGACAACCGCCGCTATGACGACATCACCGAGGCCGTCGGCACTGCCGTGGAATCCATCCGTCGGCCTTGGGGGTCGGTCGAGTCGATCAGCCTGTCGGTCGGATGCGCAACCGTGCTGTGCGCAACGGCCGCCGCCGTCTTGGCGCTGAGAGGCGGCGGCACCCTCTGGGCCATTCTTGCCGGTGCCATCGCGGCCGTCGTCGTTGCCCTGACGGCGAGGACGGTCTCGACCGTGCTACCCCTGCGCGGCGGCATGGCCATGGTGATCGGCGCGTGCGCCCTGCTGGGCTCGTCCGGCTGGAACATCATGGCGTCGCGCGGCGTCGCCTGGCAGGCGCTGCTCGCCGCGGCAGGCATCGCGGTGGCGGCCAATGCCGTGTGGTTGCTTCCCAAGTCCGTCTGCGCGGCTGGGCTCGGTCCCTTGGTCGTGGCCGCAGCTCTGGCCGTCACCGCGGGCCTAGTCATCGGGCTTCATGTGAGCTGGGACAAGGCCGCAGGGTCCGTCCTGGCGCTGCTCGTCGTCGTTTCCGTCTTGTTGCCGTCTCTCGGGGTTGCAATGCTGCCCGCTCGGCACACCGCGCTCGGCGCCCACCCGCGGGGCGACATATCGCAGCCGCAGGTCGTGGGCCAGGTTCAGAATGCGACACTGGCCATCACCGCGATCCGCAGTGCGCTTGGCGTGGTGCTGGTGGCCGCCAGCCTCGTGGTCGCGCACACGTGGCTCGGGGTGGCGCTGCTGGCTTGCTGCGCCCTATCGATGGCCCTCGGCGCGCGCAGTCTGCACAGCCGCATCGACGTTCTCATAAACACGATTTCCGCCTTCGCCGCAATGCTGACCGGGGCGGTGGCCGCTGCCTGGTCACAGCCGTGGCTGGCCTTGGCCCTTTGCGGAGCCATGCTCGTTGCAATCGTGCTGCTGGCATTGCACGCCTCGGCTACTGAACGTCTCCGTGCCGGACTGGATCGCTCGCTCGACATCGCGCACGCGGTGGCAACAATCGTGATCGTGCCGCTGGCCGTCCTCTTGTGGATCGTGACCTGATGCCGTCGAACCGCGATCTGCTTGACGCCCAACGGTTCAACCGCGCGCGGCTTGTAACAGCGTTCACCTCGGGACTGCCTGGTGGACGCGAACTGGAGCCCCGGTCGGGCATGGCGCCCCTGATTGTCGGCGTGGTATTGACGGCGGTGATGATTGCCGTGGCGCTGATAGTGAACCGCCTGTCGCCGAAGCTGCCCGGTGACTGGCAAAACGACTACCTGATTGTCATCAAGAACACCGGGGCGCGCTATTTCTCGGTCGATGGCGTGCTGCGACCCGTGACGAATATCACGTCGGCCAAGCTACTGGCACCATCCGGATCGTTCAAGGTCAAGGAGGTAGCCGCCTCGGTCATCGCCGGCATCCCCCGAGGTGCTCAGGTGGGATTGACGGACGCCCCTGACGACGTCCCCGCTCCATCGTCGCTGATCACGGATCCTTGGACGGCATGTGCGCCGGCCGATGTGGCGACGCACACCTGGATTCCCTACGAGCAAGAAGGATTGGCCCCTGCACAGATGGCGTTGGTTTCCAATCAGAACACCACCTTTCTGATCGCTGGAAACCTTTTCCATCCGCTCACCTCCACGACGGCCACCTTGACAGCCCTCGATCTGGTCGACGCGGCCGTCCATCCCGTGCGAGCCGACTGGCTGAATCTGCTGAAAGAGGCGTCCCCGGTCGGTCCCCTATTCGTCACCGGGGCCGGACAGCCCACCCAGGGGATGCCATCCGCGCTATCGGGCGCCGTGGTCGGCTCGCTGGTGGAGGTGCCGCACGACGATGGGACCACCAAGCATTACGTGGTGTCCGATGCGACGCACCTGGTTGAACTCAGCGATGTGGGCTACAGCCTGTATCTGATCGGCACGGGCGCCGATCCGGGCCTCGTTGGCAACCCGATACAGGCGACCTTGGCAGACGTGGCGGCTCTGGTGGTGCCAAACCAGGGCACCATCCCGGAAGACTGGCCGCCGAGCGTCAATGACACGGTTCCCACCGGTTCGATCCCATGTGTCCAACGTCCGATGACCGGCACGGATCAGGCAGTATCGCTGCAACAGATCCCGGCCGCAGTAACCCAGACGATGGGCGTCGGGCAAGTCACCGTGCGTGGCGGAGGCGGTGTCCTGATGGCGGTGTCGAACGGCGGCACACTGCAAGCCACGCGCCTCATCGACGACAGTGGTGTCACGAACGGAATTGGAAGCCCGAGTGACACGCTGACGCGCTTGGGGTATTCGGCCACCGATGTAGTAGCCGTTCCGCAACCATGGGCTGCTCTTGTCCCGCCGAGGAACGCGAACGCGCCGGCCTTGTCGAATGCGACTGCCGAGGCCACAGTCACATGACCAGGGACCACCCGCAGCAGGCGCGCCGGCACGTGCACTTGACACGAGGTGTGCTGGCGCTGACCGCGATGGTCGTCGGCGTGGTGTCGTTTGGCCCGGTGCCTTTTGCTCACGGTCGGAGCCTTCCCCAGGATGGCTCCGGCAGATGCGATCAAAACACCACGGCATATATGCCGGACGCCGCACCGGGACCCGCGGCGCTGGGGTTGGACAATGCCCACGCGTACTCCCGCGGCGCGAATGTCACGGTCGCCGTGGTCGACTCTGGCGTGGCGTCCGGGAATTCGCATCTCGACAGCGTGCTGCTGCCCGGTGTCGACCTGGTCGACAAGTCCGATGGCCGAACCGATGTGTACGGCATGGGAACGGCCATCGCCGGGCTGGTGGCGGCGCAGCCGGTCGCCGGATCCGGCCTGGTCGGCGTGGCCCCCGATGCGAAGATTCTGCCGGTGCGGGTCTACGTCCAGATGCAAGCCAACAGCGGCGCGACACCTTCCCACGTCCCGAGCCCCGCGGTCACCGCCCAAGGCATCACGTGGGCGGCCGACCATGGCGCACAAATCATCGTCGTCCCGACACCATTCACGGCGGACGATACCTCGTTGCACCTGGCTGTCAGTCATGCCCATGACGTCGGATCGCTGGTAATCGCACCGGTCGGCGACGCGTCCACAACGAACGGCGGAGCGCAAACGCCAGATACCACGATGCGATATCCCGCCGCCTACACCGATGTGGTGCTGGGCGTCACAGGGGTCGATGCCACTGGGCAGGCGACGCCCGCCACGGTTCACAACTCGAGCGTCCGACTGGCCGTGCCCGGCTCAGGAGTAATTTCGACCTTCTACAACCGCGGCGATTGCGAATTCACGGCCGATTCGCCGTCCAGTCTCTTCGCCGTGGGATACGCCGCCGGACTGGCCGCGTTGATCGCGTCGCGCTACCCGCAAGAGACGCCGGACGACTGGACATACCGTCTTCTCGTCACGGCCGTCCGCCCACTGCCCGCGCAACGCGATGACGACATCGGCTGGGGTCTGGCCGATCCACTGGCGGCCCTGACATTCATCAATGACGGCACCGCCGCCGGTCCTCCGAACCCGCGCGGCGACGCGCCCGCCGATACAGTGCCGCGACCTCACCCGCCCGGCCACGTCCAGAGCAATTCTCTGCCGGACGGCGACCGAATCGCCCTAATCGTCTGCGCCGCGGCCGCCTGCCTTGTCGCCTTGGTCGCTCCGCTACTGGTGGCCAAGGCGCGCAAACGCGATTGATTCCCTGCCAACGGTGTCCGGCTTTCGTTGTGCCGGGACCCAGTCCCCCACTCGCAGTCCCCATGCCACAGTGGCCACCGATCCGCTGCGACGGACTTGGGCTGGTTGCTTGATCGGGTGTGGCCGTCTAGCCGATGCACTTCCATTCCCCACGCCAACGCCCGATGATTGCATTGTGTCGGCCGTCTCAGGCGGTCCCAGCCGGTTGCGGCGCCAGCTTCACCTCACGGTCACAGCGGGCGACGAGGCCCGGATCGTGGGTCAACACCAACAGAGCTCCGGCCGGCAGGGTGGTGGCCCAGATGTCGTCCATCAGCTTGGCGGCCGTCTCGGCGTCCAGGTGCTCGGTCGGTTCGTCCAGAATCGTGCAGGCCGGGCGCGGGCTGACGACGAGCAACCGCGCCAGCGCGACGCGCCTGGCCTCACCGCCGGACAGCGTCGTGCCGTCCTCACCGATCACACGCTCAGGGTCCAGGTGGGCCAGGCCCGCCAGCTCGAGCGCCGTCGCCACCTCGGCGTCCGTGGCGTGCGGGTTGCCGATGCGCACGTTCTCGGCCACCGTCGTCGCGAACACGTGGGCGTCCTGGGCCAGGTAGCCGACGCTGGGCGTGACGTCCAGCCGGCCGCCCCGCGGCGGGATCAGGCCCAGGATCGTCGCGGCCAGCGTGGTCTTGCCGACCCCGGAGGGCGCCGTGACGGCAACCGTCTGGCCGGGTTCGAGCGAAACGTCGATGCCAGCGACGATGACCGGCTCGTCCGGCCAGCCGATGGCAAGATCCTCGATGCCCAGCACGCTCCCGGACGCCGGCGGCTCGTCGCCGACGACGCGGTCGCCGACCCCGACGGGCTTGGCGGTCAGCAGCTCGACGACGCGGCGCAGCGATGCCGAAGCGTGCGTCATGGTCTGGGCGGCCTTGGTCAGGTCGCCGAACGTCTCGTGCAGCGCCAGCGGCACCAGCGCGAGGACGGCCAGATCGCGCCCGGGCATCGCGCCCGAGACCACGGCCTGTCCACCCAGCACCAGCGCGGCGGCCACGGCCAGACCCATCGCGATGTGCTGCCCGCCGATGGCCAGACCCCTGGTCCAGGCGGCGCGCGCCTCGGCCCGGCGCAGCTTGCCGTCCGACGCGGCGACGGCCGCCAGTTGCTGCTCGACGCGGCCGTAGGCGACGATGTCGATGGACGACCGGGCCACCGCGTGGACGAGCTGCGCCAGTTCGGCCCGCGCCGGCACCGAGGCGGCCATCGCGCCACGGGCCAACCGCTGGGCCACCAGCGGCATCGCGATGCCGGCGAGGAGGCTGCAGGCCAGCAACACGATGGCCGACGGCAGGTTCAGGAACGACAGGGTGATCACGGCGCCCAGCAACACCACGCAGGCGGAAGTGAACGGCAGCGCGACGCGCACGACGACGTCCATGATGGCCTCGACGTCGGCCGTCACGCGGATCAACAGGTCTCCCCGGCGGGCGCCCAGCAGCGTCGTGCGGGCCAGCCGGTCGTAGACGCCGAGCCGCAGGGCCGACTGCATGCGCAGCGCCACGTCGTGGCTGCGCAGGCGTTCGAAGTAGCGGAAGACGCCGCGCGACGTGCCGAACGCGCGCACGGCAGTGGCGGCCGGCAGCAGGTACATGACCGGCGGCATCTCGGCGGCGCGCGACAAGAGCCAGGCAGAAACTCCCATCAGGGCGACCGACGCGCCGGTCGCCACGATCGCCAGCAGGGCCGCGCTGACCAGGCGCCACCAGCCCTGCGGCAGGTTGCCGACCAGCTCCAGGATCAGCGACCGCACGTTGCCGATGCCACCGCCCACCCGCCTGTGCTGCGTCCGGGACGCGTCACCCGACGCGTACTTGTCGTCCACCGCGACGGGGCGCATGATGTCGTCGAGGATGCCGCTCATGCCGTCACCGCCTCGGCCGCAGCGGGCGCCACGACGTCGACCACCCGGTCGGCCGCCGACAGCACGGCGTCGCGGTGCGACACGACCAACACACCGACGCCGAGGTCGCGCAGCGTCGTCAAGATCTGGGCCTCGCGGGCCTCGTCCAACCCGGCCGTCGGCTCGTCCAGCAGCAGCAGCCGCGCCCCCGACCGCTCGACGCGCAACAGCGCCCGGGCGACGGCCACCCGCCGACGTTCGCCGGCCGACAGGGCCTCGCCGTCGTCGCCGACGGGATGATCAAGCCCAATGCTCTCGCCGCCGACCCGGTCGAGCGCGTCGCGCAGTACAGATTCGTCGATGGGCTCGCCGGCGGGCAGTCCGAGCGCGACATCGTCCGCCACCGTCGGCCCCAGCAACCCCGGCGTCTGTCCGGCCCAGGCGATCTGACGCCGCCACGATTCGGCGGTGTCGGTCGTCAGCGGCTTCCCGCCCTCGACCCGCACGCTCCCCGATGTCGGCGCCAGGACGCCCAGCGCCAGCTCCAGCGCCGTCGTCTTGCCGGCCCCGGACGTCCCGGCCAGCGCCACGATCTCGCCCGGCCCGACCGTCACGGTGAGCGGCGACAGGGCGTCCACGTCCGAGCCCGGGTAGCGATATCCGACGGCGTCCAATTGGAGCAACGGGGCGCCAGTGGGGCGAGCGTCGGCGTCAGAGGCGGACGGGTGGGGCGCTCGTCCGCCTGGGCCGGCAGCGTCCACACCATCGATGATGGCGTAGGCGGCGTCGGCGGCCGCATTGCCGTTGGACGAGTCGTGGAAGTGGGTGCCAACCATGCGGATCGGCAGATAGACCTCGGGCGCCAGAATCAGGATGAACAGCGCCTTGTCCAAGGTCAGATCGCCGGCGACGGCCCGGAACGCGATGGCAACGGCGATCAGGGCGACGGATAGAGTGGCCATCAGCTCGAGCACACCGGCCGACAGAAATGCGACCCGCAGCGTCGACATCGTGACGGTGCGCGAGCCGTCCTCGCTTTGCCTGAGCCCCGTGGCCTGCGCCCGGGCGCGGCCGAAGACCTGCAGCGTCGGCAGTCCGGCGACGAGGTCGGCGAAGTGATTGGCCAGGCGCATCTGCACCTTGAACCGGCGGGCCACCTGGGCCGATGTCGTCCAGCCGATCAGCACCATGAACAGCGGGATCAGCGGGATGGTGACGATGATGATGATCGCGCTGGTCAGGTCGTGGACGCCGATGGCGACGCCGATGACGACGGGCACGGTCGCCGCCATCAGGAACTGGGGCAGATACTGGCCGAAGTAACCGTCGATCGCGTCGAGCCCGGACGTCATGACCGTGACCAGCGACGCCGTCGGCGTCTGAGCGTCGGGCCGGGCCAGCCGCGCGGCCATCACGCGGCGCCGCAGTGACGACTTGACGGCGGCCGACGCCCGCTGCGCCATCCACGAGCTCAGCCACGTCAGCAGGCCGCGCGCCGCGAACAGCCCCATGAGCCAGACGGCCGCGCGCGCCACACCGTCGAAGTTGTGGGTGTAGAAGACGTGCGAGATCGCGCCCGCCATCAGCGTGGCCTGGACGATCATCAAACCCGCCTGGACGATGCCGACGACACCGACCCCGATGACGTACCCCTGCGTCGCCTTGGCCTCGCGCAGCAGGCGCGGATTCACCGGCGGCGCCATGAGGCCCCCACATGGTGCGCATCGAAGCACAACACGGCGAAGCCGGGCCCGCATGGCGCGGGGCCCGGCTCCGTCGGTGAATGACTAGGCCGCAGCAACGTCCACCGAATCGATCGGCGTGTTGACGGTGTTGAGGCGCTTGCGGAATACCCAATACGCCCAGATCGTGTAGACCAACACGATCGGAACCAGGATGAAGGCGAACGTACGCATCAGGCCGAGCGTCAGCTCGGTCGAAGCGGCCGTCTGGATGTTCAGCGCACCCGGAATCGTGCCGTCGGGGGCGACGAAACCGAGCGATCCGTAGATCGAGACGAACACCCAGATGATCATCGTCCCGATGGCCAGACCGGAAGCGATGAACGCGAGGCCCGGGCGGTTCAGCACCTTGCCGAACACGTAGGCGAGCGCGACGCACGCGACCGACAGGATGCCGACGATCCAGCGGACGGGCTGACCCCAGCCGCTGATGTAGGTGTTCTGCGTGGCGAAGCCCAGCGTGCCGTACACGACGAAGACCAGCATGAGCACGGCGGCGACGGGCGTCAGCGTGTCGGCCAGCTTGCGAGCGGCCGCGCCGACCTCGTCCTTGGTCTTGATGGCCAGGAACTGGGCGCCGTGGCTGGCGAACAGCACGACGAACAGCACGCCGCTGATCAGCGGGAACGGTGTGAACAACCCGAAGAAGCGGTGCACGAAGTCGCCCTGGACCAGCATGTCGGTGCCGACCTTCATGCCGCGCACGAAGTTGCCGAAACCGACACCGAGCACGAGCACGACGATCAGCGAGCCGATCGTGTTGAGCCAGTCGAACGTGAACCGCCACTTGGTGTCGGGGTTCATCGAGCGGTACTCGAACGAGATGCCGCGGGCGATCAAACCGACCAGCACGAGGAACAACGGCAGGTACAACGCCGAGAACAGCGTGGCGTACCAGCCGGGGAAGGCGGCAAACGTGGCACCGCCTGCTGTCAGCAGCCAGACCTCGTTGCCGTCCCAAGTCGGGCCGATGGCGTTGATCATGACGCGACGCTTCGCGTCCGACTTGCCGCCGACGAACGGCAACAGCATGCCGACGCCGAAATCAAAGCCGCCCAGGAAGAAGAACCCGATCCACAGGACGGCGATCAGCACGAACCACAGGCCTTGCAGCAGTGGCGTGCTAGCTTCCATACCGATAAGCATGTCTTTTCACCCTCTCTCAGTACGCGAAGTGCAGGACGGCGTCGTCATCATCGGCTGGTTCAGCCGCTGGTGGCTCGATGTCCGGCAACCCCTCGTGGATCGTCTTCGTGAACATTTTGACGACGATGACCGCCACCACTGCGTAGATCAGGGTGTAGAGCACCATCGATATCAGGACCTCGCCGGCGGAAACGGTTGGCGAGTTTGCTGCCGATGTCGGCAGCACGCCATACACGATCCAGGGCTGGCGGCCCATCTCGGTCAGAATCCAGCCGGCCGCGGCTGCGGCCAGCGGAATCAGCGGCATGAGCCACATCAACGCATTCCAACCCTTGCCGCCCTTGGGCTGGCTGTCGCCCTTGGTCTTGGCCAGGACTATCAGCGACAGCACCAACAGCACGAAGCCAGCGGCCATCATGATGCGGAACATGTAGAACGTCACCCAAACGTTGGGAGACTGGATCTGCGTCACCGTGAAGGACTCCGACTGCTGCAGAGTGGTCTGCAGGGTGTTCATCGTGTCGGTCGTCGGCGGCAGCAGGTACTTGACCTTGCCGTTGGCGTCCGTCACGGCCGGGGCGGCCGTCAACTGGTCCAAACCGAGCACCGGGGTGCTGGGCTTGTAGTCGACGAGCATCGACAGCACGCTGGGCACGTCGAGCGCCCAGACCTGCTTGGTGCCGCTGCCATTGAAGAAGGCGACGATCGCGAACGGCGCGTGGCCGTTCTCGTACGACTTGAAGACACCCTCGGAGGCGGCCAGCTTCAGCGGCTGGTATTTCGCCTCGACCTGGCCTTGGAAGTGGCCGGACAGGATCGACACCAGCGACGCCACGAGCACGAACCAGGCGCCGAAGCGGGTGGCCATGCGGTACGTCGCGTGGTCTTCGACCGCCGCGGCGTCGGCGTTGTCGGCCAGGGCCGCCTGGCGGCCCTTGGCGAACCACCAACCGGCTGCCGCGACGATCATGCCGCCCGCCAACAGGAAGGCGTTGGCGAGGACGTGCGGGAACGTGACAAGGAAGAACGGGTTGGTGATCAGATCAACGATGCTGACCAACTCGGCCCGTCCGGCCGTGCCGTTGTACGTGGCGCCAACCGGATTCTGCATGAAGCAGTTGGCGGCCAGGATGAAGATCGCCGAAATCGTCGTGCCCAGGGCCGTCAGATAGATGGTCGCCAAGTGAACTTTCTTGGGCAGCTTGTTCCATCCGAAGATCCAGAGGCCGACGAACGTCGACTCCATAAAGAATGCGATGAGTGCCTCCAGCGCCAGAGGAGCGCCGAAAATATCACCGACGAAGCGGCTGTACTCCGACCAGTTCATTCCGAACTGGAACTCCTGGACAATGCCAGTGACCACGCCCGCAGCAAAGTTGATGAGGAAGATCTTGCCGAAAAACCTTGTCAACCTGTACCAAGCGACGCTGCCGGAGTTGGTGTACTTCGTCTGCATGATGGCCACCAGCCAAGTGATGCCGATGGTCAAAGGCACGAACAGAAAGTGGTAGACGGTTGTGATGCCGAACTGCCACCTTGCGAGAACCATTGCGTCCATGCGGAACAGGTTACGCCTGTTTTCAGACACAGAAAAAACGGCGCCACGAATGCTTTCATGTTGAGACAGCCTTGACGCCGACCGTCCAGACGGCCTGCTCGTAAACTGTCAATCGTCCTCGCCGCGGCCTGATAAGCGGTGCTGACAAGCGCCGTTGGCCCGAGCATGGGCGCGCCCGGTAACATGGACGCCGGTTCCCCGCGCGGCGCCATCCCGATAATCCCCCAGGGTCGAAAGACAGCAAGGGTACCCGGGCTCTGGTGGGTGCGCGGGGGACCACTTCATGTCGACCACCGGCTGGCCACACCTGCGTGGCAGTGTCGGTTGGGCCACGTAGGCTTGGGTCTCGTGGATGACGATGCCCTTGACGACGGTGCCGCCGTCGACGCCGAGCCCAGCGACCGCTACGACCAGGATGGTCCGGGCCTGCTCGACGCACCCGTGACCGAGGCGCCGGCCAAAGCCGCCTCGCGCCGCCCGGCCAAGGCGGAGTCGAAGCCGTCGGCAGCCAAGCCGCGGGCCGACGGTGGGGTCAAGCCGGCCGCCGGCGCCAAGCCGTCCGACGGCGCCAAGCCGGCCGCGCCGGATGCGCCGCTGGCCCTTTACCGGCGGTACCGACCCGACACGTTCGACGAGATCATCGGCCAGGAGCACGTGACCGAGCCGCTGAAGCGGGCGCTGGCCAACAACAAGGTCAACCACGCCTACCTGTTCTCCGGGCCGCGCGGGTGCGGCAAGACGTCAAGCGCCCGCATCTTGGCCCGATGCCTCAACTGTGAGCAGGGGCCAACGGCGACGCCCTGCGGTGTGTGCCGCAGTTGCCGCGAGCTGGCCACGGGCGGGCCGGGCAGCATCGACGTCATCGAGATGGACGCCGCCACGCACGGCCTGGTGGACGACGCGCGTGATCTGCGCGAGCGGGCCTTCTTCACGCCGGTGCAGTCGCGCTACAAGGTGTACATCATCGACGAGGCCCACATGGTCACCACCGCCGGCTTCAACGCGCTGCTCAAGCTCGTCGAGGAACCGCCGCCGCACGTGCGCTTCATCTTCGCCACGACCGAACCCGAAAAGGTGATCGGCACGATCAAGTCGCGCACGCACCACTATCCGTTCCGCCTGGTGCCGCCCAAGATCATGCAGTCGTACCTCGAGAAGATCTGCGCCGAGGAGGGCGTGGCCGTCGAGCCCGGCGTCCTGCCCCTGGTGGTGCGGGCCGGGGCGGGCAGCGTGCGCGACTCGCTCAGCGTGCTCGACCAACTGCTCGGAGCGGCCGGGCCGGACGGCGTCTCGTACGCCGAGACCACGGCGCTGCTCGGCTACACGCCCGACGCTCTGCTCGACGACACGGTGGACGCGTTTGCCGCCGGCGACGGTGCCGCAGTGTTCGCGGCGATCGACAAGGTGATCGAGACGGGCCAGGATCCGCGCCACTTCGCGGCCGACCTGCTGCAGCGCCTGCGCGACGTGCTGATCGTCGCGTCGGTGCCGGACGCGCTGACGTCCGGGCTGCTTGACGTGCCGGTCGACCAGGGCGAACGGCTGCAACACCAGGCCGAAGCGTTGGGACAGGCGCGGCTGACGTACGCGGCCGAGGTCATGGCGAAGGGCCTGACGGGCATGCGCGGCACGACCGTTCCCCGGCTGCACCTCGAGCTGATGTGCGCCCGCGTCCTGCTGCCAGAGCAGGGCACCGAGGCCCTGGCGGCCCGCCTCGACAAGGTGGAACGGCGCCTGGGCGCCGGCGGCCCGATGAGCACGCCAGCCCTGGGAGCGCCGACGGCCAGCGGTGCCGGCGTGACTCGTCCGGCCGGCGAACGCCCGGCCGAAACGGCGCCGGCGCAGGAGCCGGGGTCCGGGCGTCCCAGCTTCGAGGACGAACCGCCGGCGGCCGCCCCGCCAACCCAACAGCGTCCAGCGGCCGAAGCGCCACGAGCAGACCGCGACGCCGTGCCGGCTGTCCCCAGCCAAGCGGCCACCGTCACGCCACCCGCCGGCACGCGGGCGTCCCAGCCGCCCACCCAGGCGCCGCCCGCCGCCGCACGGCCCGCACCCGCCGCCGGCCCCTCCCCCGACCAGGGCATCGCCCAACTGCGCGACGCCTGGCCGGCCGTGCTCGACCGCGTGCTGCAGGCCAGGCGTCTGGTCTACATCCTGCTGTCGCAGAACGCCAGCCCGCAGGAGGCCCGCGACGGTACGCTGACGCTCGGCTTCAGCAACCCGGGCGCGCGCGACACCTTCTTGTCGGGCAACAACCCGAACTTCCTGACCCAGGCGCTGGCCGACGTCACCGGACAGCACTGGCGCGTCAACGCGATCCTGGCCGGGCCGGACGCCGCCGAGCCACAGCAGCGCCCCGCGGCGGGGCCACCGGCCCAGGCGCCCAGCCGGCCCGCCGAGGGCGCCCCGCGCGCCGTCCGCACACCCCCGGCCATCGTCGTCCAGCCCGAGGCGCACGTGGCACCGCCGCCGTCGGAAAAGGTGCCCCCGCGGGCCGACCAGACGGGCGCCGATGACGAGGTGTCGGTCGACGACGCCGACATCGACGACTCCGCCGATCCGGCCGAGCTGCTCTCGTCGACGCTGGGGGCCGAGCTGATCGCCGAGGAGATCGAAGATGTATGAGGGCGCCATTCAGGCGCTGATCGACGAATTCGGTCGCCTGCCCGGCATCGGCCCTAAGAGCGCCCAGCGCATCGCCTTCTGGCTGCTCGACCAACCCGCCGAGGACGTCGAGCGCCTGGCCCAGGCATTGGTGCAGCTCAAGCAAAAGGTGCACTTCTGCGCCACGTGCTTCAACGTCGCAGAGGGCGACCTGTGCCGTGTGTGCGCCGACCCGCGCCGCGACCGGCGCTCCATCTGCGTGGTCGAGGAGTCCAAGGACGTGGCCTCGATCGAGCGCACGCACGAGTTCCGGGGCCTGTACCACGTGCTCGGCGGGGCCATCTCGCCGATCGACGGGCGCGGGCCGTCGCAGCTGCGGCTGCGCGAGCTCCTGGCCCGCCTGGCCGACGACCAGGTGACCGAGGTGATCCTGGCCACCAACCCCAACCTCGAGGGCGAGGCCACCGCCACCTACATCGCCCGCCTGCTCAAGGACTTCCCCGGCGTCACCGTCAGCCGGCTGGCCAGCGGCCTGCCCGTCGGCGGCGACCTGGAGTATGCCGACGAGGTGACACTGGGACGCGCCTTCTCGGGGCGCCGCACCGTCGACTAGGCAAACGCGGCGGCGGCGGCCTGCGGTCGTCCGGTCAGCCGTGGACGACGACGCGGGTGCCCAGAGGCGCCCAGCCGAACAGGAACTCGGCGCCGCTGACCGGCAGGTTGACGCAGCCGTGCGACGCCCGATAGCCGAACGTCGAGCGCCAATAGGCCCCGTGCAGCGCCTGGCTGCCGTCGAAGTACGAGATCCACGGCACGTCCTTCGTCTCGTAGGGCGTGACGCCGTCGGGCTCGAAGCCCTTCATGTCCTGCAGTTCCAGCTTCAGATAGATGTAGAAAGTGCCGTTCTTGGTCGGCAACACCGGCATGCCGGTGACGCACGGCATCTGCTTGATCATCGTCCTGCCCTCCCAAAGCGTCACGACGAACCTGGATTGGTCGACCTCGATCCACTTGCTGCCGTGGGGCTGGTCGTAGGCGCCACCGACGGTCACCTTCTCGGTCGTGAAGGGCAGGGTGGCGAGCTTCATCGACAGGTTCAGCGGCTGACCTGACGCCATCGCCTCGGTCAGCGCCGAGACGGCCGAGCCGGTGTCGGCCAGCTTGGTGCCGTTCGTGCCGAACTGTCCGACGCATATCCGCGAACCCTCGGGCGAATACAGGATCTGCTGGTTGACTGGCGCGGTCGTGATCTGCGCGGTCAGGATGCCGGGGAGATCGTTGGCCACCGCGGCCTGATCCACGCCGACCCGGAACGTGCCGGCCGCCGCGTCGGTCGTCACTGTCACCCACTTGGCCAAATCGGCGACACCCAGGAAATAGGACTTCCCGCCGGCCTTGAACGTGTACGTCTGGGTCAGCATCGCGTTGGCCGTCGACGCCGCCTGCTGGGCGGCCGACACCGGGATGGCGGCGGCCGACGTCCGCAGCGTCACGGGCACGGACCGCACCTGTTCGCCCTTGGCCAGGGCCGCGACGGCCGCCTGCACGGGTGCGATCTCGACATCGATGCCGGGCTGATCCGGCGTCGTCGTGAACCGTTGCGTCGTGGCGTCGTACGAGACAGCGGCATTCCTCGGCTGCTGGACGTTGTCGACGTACGCCTCGTTCAGGGCCTGCTGCATCTTGTCGGCCGCGACATTCAGGACGAGCGGCATGTCGGATCCGTGGAACGGCCACCACCCGAAGCTGTCGCCGGCCGTTGCGCTCAGCACCTGGTCGGCCGTCTTCTGCGGGTCGACCGTGACACCAAGCGCGGCCAGGTTGAACGACACCTGCTTGCCGTTGAGCACGGTTGTGATGTTGAGGTTGTCGGCCATCTGCTGGGCCGTCGCCTGCAGGTCCGTCGACGTCTGGCCCGCGACGCTGACGCCCGCCAGATCGGCGCCGATCTTGGCCCGGCTGTCGAAGTATCTGACCGCTGCGATCAGCGCGCCGATGCCGGCCAGCGCCGCGATCAACAACAGGACCAGGAACCAGGTGGCGATGATGCGGCCGATGCCACGCTTCTTCTTGGCGGGCTTTACCGGCCCGGACGCGGCGGCCGCTGGCGTGGCGGGAGTCGTCGCCCTGCTGCTGCCGGACGCCGCCGGCTCGGGCATCACCGGTACAACGGTGTCGGCTGCGGCCTCGTCCGACCGCACGACCGGCGCGGCCGGGGCGGTTGACCCCTTCTTCTTGGCGGGACGGAAGATGTCGGGCTGCGGCGGAGGCGCGGCCGCCACCGCAGCGGCGGCTGGGACCGGCGGTGGTGTGGGCTCGGTCTGGCCGCTTGCCGGCGGCGGTTTCTGCGACGACGGCTTGGCCGTGGCCGCTGGACGTTTGCGAGTGGTGGCCGGCTTCTGGCCGGACGCCACGGCGGGCGGCGACTTCCGCGGCTTCGGCGTCGCGCCGATCGCAGGCATGATCGCGGTGTCCGCCGCGGCCTCGTCCGCAGGCTGGCCGTCGGCCGTCTTGACGGCCGCCGTCTTGCCCGATGATCTTGCCGAAGGCGTCTTGGCGGCTGGTTTGCGGGACGGCTTGGGCTGGGGCGGCTTGGCGGGCTCCGCAGGGCCGTCCGGCACCGCGGTGATCTGGCGCGTCGCGTCATCGTCGTCCGGCACCCCGCCGGCGAGCGCGAACGAACCCTCTCCCGCGTCCACGTCGTCTTCCTTTCCGAACTGCAGCGTGCCAGTCCTGCCGCAAGCGGCCGTCCCCAAGCCGGAAACACGGCACACCGACCGGCAGCGTTGCGCAGTCCTATTGTGACCGATGCCCAGGTCACCCTCAAGCCAGCGCCACCGGCTGCCACCCAAGTCTTCACAGGTTCTTAGGTTGGCCTTGTGCACAACATTGGGGACAACCTGAGGATTCCGGTGCACAAGTTGTGGGCAACTGCAAGACACGCCGAGAAGGCCGAATTGCAGGCGTGTGATTCCCGTCTCTGAGTTGCCTTCTGACACCCAGTGGCCCAAGAATGTCATTACGCAATAGGAGATCCGAACTGACTCACATCGGTACGGGGAACCGAACCGCATCCACCAGTGACTGCTGCGACCTGCGGGTGAGTACTCACCGCGCCGTCAGGGTGACGAGGCAGGCGTGGCCGTAGAGGGGTCACGGGTGGCGAGCCGGAGCGTCACCGCTACCCCGGCTTCTCGGAGGGCGTCGTAGTGGCTCATACACACCGCGACGCCCTCCGTTTATGTGCAGCCGGCTTGACTTCATCTCAACAGACGGACATGGTCGAATCTCCGTCACGGATGTGGTAAAATACTGCGCATTGCGCATCACATCGATGCCTCGGCTTCAGCCGGTTGACCGCCCTTGGATCGGGCGGTCTTTTCTTTGCCCGCCGGCCGCCTGGGATGGGCCCGCCGCCGAAGAACTAGGCTCTTGACCATGAGCGCAACCCAGAGATTGACAGAACTCGGCATCCAGTGGCCGACGGTCCCCACACCGGTCGGCAGCTACGTGCCGGCCAGGCGCATCGGCAAGCTCGTCTACACGTCCGGGCAGGTGTCGCTCGTGGACGGCAAAGTGCAGCATCCCGGCCTCGTCGGGGCGGACGTCACGCTGGAGCAGGCCAAGGAGGCCGCCCGGCAGGCCGGCCTGAACGCCCTGGCCGCGGCCAGCGGAGTCGCCGGCGGCGTCGACAATATCGCGCGCATCGTCAAGGTGCTGGTCTTCGTGGCCTCGGCGCCCGGGTTCGTCCAGCAACCCGACGTCGCCAACGGCGCCTCCGATCTGTTCGTGCAGATCTTCGGGGACGAGGGCCGTCACGCGCGCAGCGCCATCGGCGTCGCCGCCCTGCCGCTGAACGCACCCGTCGAGATAGAGATCATCGTCCAGGTGACGCAGTGACCAAGGCCCCGGCCGGCCGTGTCGCGCTGGTCGGCGCCGAGACGGCGGCCGAGATGTACGCGACGCTGCGGTCCACCTATCCGGACGCCCGCTGCGAACTGGACTTCGACGGCCCTTTCCAGCTGCTGATCGCGACGGTGCTGTCCGCCCAATCGACGGACAAGGGCGTCAACAAGGTGACGCCGCACCTTTTCGCCCGATGCCCGGACGCGGCCGCGCTGGCCGCCATCGACCGCGCGGAACTCGAGGCCATGATCCGGCCAACCGGCTTCTTCCGGCAGAAAGCGGCGTCCCTGCAGGGCATCGCCGGCGCCCTGGTGGCCGACTTCGCCGGCGAGGTGCCCCGCGAGATCGAGCACCTGACCCGCCTGCCCGGCGTCGGGCGCAAGACCGCCAACGTGGTGCGCGGCCATGCCTTCGGGCTGCCCGGCGTGACGGCCGACACGCATGTCATGCGCGTCTCCCGGCGACTGGGATGGACGGCGGCCACCAAGCCCGAGGACGTGGAGCGCGACCTAAACGCGCTGTTCCCGGAGCCGGAGTGGACGATGTTGTCGGACGTCACGATCTTCCACGGCCGGCGTCGCTGCCACGCGAGGACGCCGGCCTGCGCGGACTGTCCCGTCGCCGGCCTGTGCCCCTCCGTCGACACCTGACAGTGGCTATTCGGCGTCGGGCGTGTTGCGCGCCAGGCGGCGCTGCTTGGCCAGGTAGATCGGGTCCCGGACGTAGCTGACGCCGGTGGCGGCCGCCTTGGCCTGCTGCTTGGCCAGCTTGGCGGCGCTCAACTGGTCCTCGGCGTCCCTGACGCCGGCCGAGATGGAGGTGCCGACGGAACCAAGGCTGGCCTTGACCTCGTCGATCGTGCCGGTCGGTGGACGCACGCGCTTGAACTGGACGCGCCCGATCAGCGCCATGCCGGCGACCAGGATCAGGAACAGCACGAAGAGCACGACGAAGCCCAGGAACAGCGACAACAACATGGACAGCCCGGCGGCCTTCCAGAAGATCCACCCGAACAGGAAACCGAGGCCGAAGCCCAGAATCTTCAGTGCGGTGTAGCCGAAAACACCGGCGCCCGCGAACAGACCGGCGCCGATGCCCAGGCCCTTCGCCGACGGTTTGAGCTCGGCACCGGCCAGCTCGCCGATGCGCGAGGCCATCGCACCACCACCGGCTGTCAGGCGGCTCAAGTAATCGGATGGGCGCATCGCCGTCCCCTCCCTCTCGTCGATTCCACACTAGCGCAAGCGTCAACGGGACGAACAACCGACAACCCTGGCCGGGGTGCCGCCGGACGGGAGGCCCCCGCCGGGCGCCGCGTCACAGCGAGATGACCAAGGCCGGATCGGCCAGGTGGACGGGCCTCGTCAGCTCGTCCTGGTCGACGACGCCCCGCCAGCAGCGAAGCTGATAGGGCAGGCGCAGGTTGTTGCCGCCGGCCGCTTCGTCGTGGATCTCGGCCGCGGTGTCAAGGAACCGGCGGCGGTCCGCCTCGTCCAGAGCCTGGACGGCGGGCGTGCCGGACACCATGCCCATCATCATGTCCTTGGTGATGGCCTGCCAGTGCCGGAAGTCGTGCAATTCGGCGTCGTGGAACAGCTTGCTGCCCTGCACGGGGGCGACCGCCTCCTCGGCGCCCAGGGCCGTCATGGCGGACGGGTCGATGCTGCGCATCAGCGACGCCAGGCGGCGCACCCAGGGCACCGAATCGTCGCGCCCCAGGTGCGTCACGAGCAGGCGCCCATCGGGACGCAGCACGCGGGCGATCTCGGGGAGCGCCAGGCCGGGCGCCATGTCCGGCATCGTCTGGTACACGAACACGGTGTCGAAGCAGCAATCGTCGAAGGGCAGGGCCTCGACGCGGGCGACGGCCAGGCCGAGGCCGGGAGTGTCGAGACCGGGGCGCAGAAGCGCGGCGTCGCGATTGGTCGTGACGACCTCGAAACCGCGCCGCATCAGGCCACGCGGCAACGCCACCGAGTCCGCTAGGACGAGCATCGAATGGCCGCAGCCGTCGAGCAGCCAGGCCAGCGCGTCCGGCGGGAAGGTGAAGGCCATGAGGTCACTTTAGACGGCACCGCCCGGTTGACAAGGGCGACTCGCCCGGCGGTGACGCCCGCTCAGCGCCCGCAGCGGCGGCCAGGCGCCACGGCGTGCGCAGTTATCCACAGGTGCGATCTGGGATGATTCGCCGCGCCGGCGGCCGCCATGTTAGGGATATGAGCGAGCCGTTGATCATCAGCCAGGACACCGCGCTGCTGAGCCAGGTGCAATCGTCGGCGGCGGCGGCCGGGCTGAGCGTGGCGGTCGGGGGCGACGCGGCCGAGGTCAGGCGGGCCTGGATCGCCGCTCCTCTCGTGCTCGTGGGCGTCGACCGGGCCGGGCTGGTGGCCGGCCTCGGGCTGCCCGAGCGCGAGGGCGTGCACATCATCGGCACGGACGCCGACGCCGTGCTGGCGTGGTCGGTGCCGCTGGACGCCCCCGGACTGGTGCTGCCGCGACAGGCCGGGTTCCTGGCGTCCTTGCTGGACGAGGCCCACCGGCCCGGATCGTCCAGCGGCCAGGTGCTGCGCCTGTGCGGGTCGTCCGGCGGCCTCGGGACGTCGACGTTGGCGCTGGGGCTGGCCGTGCGGGCAGCCCGGCGGGGCCTCCGGGTGGCGGCCGTCGAGATGGATCCCGTGGGCGGCGGGCTGGACGTGATGGCCGGCGCCGAGCGCGAGCCCGGTTGGCGGTGGGGCGATCTCGGGGCGGCGCGGGGCCACGTCGATGACCTCACGGGGCACCTGCCGTCGGTGCTGGGCGTCGACATTCTGGCGGCCAGTCGCGTGGCACCGCAGGCGGCTGCGGCGCCGGTCGCCGTCCGGCCGCCCGATGCGGGGCTGCTGGATCCGGAACCGCCCGGAGACGAGTCGGCGGCGCCGCCGGAGGCGACCGCCGCGGTGCTGGCGTCGCTGCGGCGCTCTCACGACCTGGTGCTCATCGATCAGGGGCGGGTGCCGCCCGGGCACGACGAGGCCGTCCTGGTGGTCGGGGCGGAGGTCCGGTCGGTCCTGGCGGCACAGGTGGCTCTGGGTCGCGGGTTGGCGACCACGCGGGCCATCATGCGCACCGGGCCCGGCCGCCGCCTGCCCGCCGATCTGGTGGCCGAAAGCCTGGGTGTCCGGGTGGTCGGCGTGTTCCCGCAGGACGGACGCCTGCCCGGCGCGCTGGAGGCAGGCGATCCACCCGGACGGGCCCGCGGGCGCACCAGCTCGTCACTGGATCGGCTGCTGGACCGCCTGGTCGGCGACCCCGATGGGCGCGGCCGCGGTCGCACCGGCCCGCTGGGCCGGACGGCGCGCTGGTTCGGCCAACTGCCGCTCGGTCCGTCGCCGCGGAGAGGGCTGGGGCGCCCGTGAATCCGGCGACGATCGACGCGGTCCGGACCCGGCTGGCCGGGCTGGGGCGTCCGTGGACGCCATCGGATGTGGCAGCCGCTCTGCGCGAGCAACATGTGGTGCTGTCCGACACGCTGGTGGGATCGGTGGTCGAGGCGCTTCAGCGCGGCAGCACCGGCGCCGGGGCTCTGGAGCCCCTGCTGCGCCTGCCGGGGGTGACCGACGTGCTGGTCAACGGGCCCGCCCAGGTGTTCATCGACCGGGGCCAGGGCCTCGAGCCGGTCGACAGCCCTTTCGCCACCGACACCGACGTGCGCCGCCTGGCCGTGCGGCTGGCGGCGTCCCTGGGGCGTCGTCTGGACGACGCGTGCCCGACCGTCGACGCCAGGATGCTGGACGGCACGCGACTGCACGCCATACTGGCGCCCGTTGCCGAACCCGGCACATGCCTGTCGTTGCGGGTGCCCCGCCGCGGCGGCATGACGCTGGACGACTGGGTGTCCGGCGGCTCCATCACCCCCGATGTGGCCTCGGTGCTGAGCGCGCTCGTGTCGTCCAAGACCACCTTTCTGGTCAGCGGCGGCACCGGCAGCGGCAAGACCACGCTGCTGGCGTCGCTGCTGAGCCTGGTGCCAGACGACCAGCGGCTGCTGATCGTCGAGGACTCGCGCGAGCTGGCGCCCGACCATCCCCACTGCGTGCGGCTTGAGGCACGCCACCCCAACGCCGAGGGCGCGGGCGCCATCACCCTGACGGATCTCGTGCGACAGGCACTGCGCATGCGCCCGGACCGTCTCGTGCTCGGCGAGGTGCGCGGCGCCGAGGTCACCGACATGTTGACGGCGATGAACACGGGCCACGAGGGCGGTTGCGGCACCGTGCACGCCAACTCGGCGCTCGACGTGCCGGCCCGGCTGGAGGCGCTGGCCGCGCTCGGCGGGCTCGGGCGCGACGCCTGCCACGCCCAGATGGCCTCGGCCCTGTCGGTCGTCGTGCACCTGAGACGTGACGGGACGCGGCGCACCGTCGATCAGATCGCCACGCTGCAGCGTGGCGAAGACGGCTGGGTGCACACCACGGCGGCGCTGACTTGCCGGCAATCGCCGGCCCTGCGAGGGCCGGGTTGGCCTCGCCTGTGCGAGCTGATCGGGGGCCAGCGGTGAGTGCGGCATGGCTGGCGGCCGCCGTGCTTGTGACCGTGGCGGCCGGGCTGTGGTTCGGCGCCCCGGCGCCCCGGCGACTGTTGGAGGCACCGCCTCCGGCCCGGGCGGCACAATCACGGCGGGCGGGCGCGCTGGTCGTCGGCGCGGTGGCGCTGGCCACGGCCGCCCTGCTGGCCAGCGGGGTGTTCGCCCACTGGCTGGCCTTCGTCGTGGCCGGGGGCGAAGTCGCGGCCACCGCCGCCTGGCTAGTGACGCGGTCCATCACACAGGGCAGGGCAATGCACAACGAGCGCCAGGTCGTCAAGGCCTGCACGATGATCGCCGGCCTACTCGACACCGGCGAGGTGCCGCACCAGGCCCTGGCGATGCTCGCCGAAGAACTGCCTCTGCTGGGCCCGGCGGCCGGGGCGGTGCAGGTGGGTGGTGACGTGCCGTCCCAGCTACGGGCCCTGGCCCGCGGGCCGGGCTGCGCCGGTCTGGGCGCCCTGGCCGGCGGCTGGCAACTGTGCGAAAACCTCGGCATGCCGCTGGGCCCGATCACGCGCCAGGTGGCCGACGACTTGACCCGCCAGGGCGACGTCCGCGAGCAGCGACGGGCCGAACTGGCGACGTCGCGCTCCACCAGCCGGCTGCTGGCCGCCCTGCCGGTGGTCGGCCTGGGCATGGGCTTTCTGGTGGACGCCAATCCGCTGAACTTCCTGACCGGCGGCCTGGCCGGCCACCTGTGCCTGGTCGGGGCGGCGACCCTTGCCTGCGCCGGCCTGATCTGGACGGAGCATCTGGCGAGGGAGGATCGATGAGCGTTCCCTTGGCCGCAATCGTCGCGGCGGCACTGTCGGGCATCGCCGCCGTTGCCTTGCTCACGGGGCACCACCGCACCGACGTCCTGACGCGGGCGAGCCCCGGCCGCGCCCGGATGCGGCCGGCCGGGGCGGCCCTGATACCAGGCGCCGTCATGGGTGCGGCGGCCGGGGCGGGGCTCGGCTGGGCCTTCATGGGCGGTGGCCTCAGCCCTTGGCTGGGAGGCGGCGCCGGACTCGTCGGGGCGCTGTGGCTGGCGAGGCGGGCTCCGACCCGCTCCGCCCGGGAACAGCTCGAAATGACCCACGACTTCCCCCTGGTGCTGAGCTTTCTGGCCGCCGTGGTCGAATCCGGCGCGCCGCTGCGATCCGCCGCCGCAGCCGTCAGCCTGGTGGCCGACGACCAGAACGGGGCGCGTCTGCAGCGGGTGCTGGCCCGCTGTGACGTCGGGTTCACGGACGCCGAGGCCTGGCGCGCGCTGGCGGACGACGTCCTATGGGGTGACGTGGCCCGCGAGTTGGCGCGCTGCGTGGACGCCGGGGCCGCCGTCGCCGGGGTGTTGCGCTCGGCCGCCGAACGGGCGTCGAAGGCGCAGGCGGCAGATGCCACGGCCCGAGCCCGCGCGGTGGGCGTGTCGTCGACGCTGCCACTGGTCGCATGCTTTCTGCCGGCCTTCCTGCTGGTCGGGGTCGTCCCGATCATCGGCGGACTGATCAGCGGGTACATGGCCGGTTGGTAGCGCCGCCACCATCGCTTATCCACAGGCCGGGCGCGCCTTCCGGCCATGTCCACAGGGCTGCCGCCGGTGGCGCCGAGGGCGACGCCCATCGCAACAGTTTGGGTGTCCCGGTTGAGGGACGCCCAACAAGGCACCGCCCGCCTCATGGCCGGCGGTGGCAGCAAGGAGGAGAAATGGATACATCGACGACAGACACGTCCGTTGTCACCGAGGCCGGCGGAGGCAAGATCAGTCGCGCCAGGCGCAAGGCGTGGCAACTGGCCGAGCGAGGCATGGCGACCGCGGAATACGCGGTGGGCATTCTGGCCGCCGTCGCCCTGGCGCTGGTGCTGATCAAGGTCTTCAACGCCGGCGGCTTCATCGACACGATCACCAAACTGATCAGCACGATCTTCGAGAAGATTCTCGGCTGGCTGCCGTGATCGCTTCGTCGACAGACGGCCCGCACTGGGGCGTCGGCCCGATGCCGACGCCCTTCGGGCGCCCCAGAACAGCCGGGCATGACACGTCGAGCCGGGGCGCCAAACCGATGGTCCGGTCCGGCGGAGGGCACGGCAGTGGACCCGGAATAGGGCACACAGGGCACGGCCAGGGGCCCAGCATCTGGCACGGCCAGGGGCCCGGCGGTCAGCGCGGCATGGTCACGGCCGAACTTGCGATCGGCATACTCAGTGCGACCATGGTGGCCGTCGCCCTCTGCTGGGGCGTCAGCCTGATCGTGGTGCGCACGGAGTGCGCCGACGTCGCCGCGCAGATAGCCCGCGCCGAAGCCCGCGACGACACCGCCGCGGCCGCCCAGGCGCGTCGCCAGGCTCCGGCGGGTGCGGCCATCGACGTGAATCGGGCAGGCGATCAGGTGCGCGTGTCCGTCCATGTGGCACACGGTTTCGGCCATCTGCTGCAGATCACCGTCACGGGGTCGGCCACGATGCCGAAGGAGCCCGGCACATGAGCGCGCCAGTGGCGCCTCGATGGCACCTCGGCGGCCTGCCCCGTGACCGCCTTGATCATGGACGTCCGACCGCGCCGGGCGACCGCGGCTCTGGCACCGTACTGATGATGAGCGTCATCACGATCACGGCGATGTCGGCCTTCCTGGCCGCTTGCCTGATGGCCTGGTTCGGCGCCATGCACCAGGCTCGCACGGCGGCCGACCTGGCGGCCGTCGCCGCGGCCCAGGCGTACGACGCCGGCCTGGACGCCTGCGCCGCCGCCGACGCCACGGCGGCCGCCAATCACACAGCGGTCAGCGCGTGTGCCGTGCGCACGAACGGGTTCGAGTTCGTCGTCCGGGTCACGGTCAGCATCGAGACCAAGCCCCGGCTGCCATTCGGGCCCGCCCAGTTCACCCACGCCAGCGAGGCCGGCTATGTGGGGTGAACGCACCGGAGCCCGGCGCCCGGCTAGATGGCGTACAGAACGCCCGAGCCGTCCGCGATCACCAGTCGGGCATCGTCACCGGCTGTGTCCAGCGACACGTCCAACCATCTCGGCGAGCCGGTGCCGGACGTGGGGTCGTCGACGCGATACCTCAGACGTTTGGGGCCGCGCTCCAGGATCGTCAGCCCGCCCTGCTGCACCCACATGTGCCGCCGGCGCAGCCCCACCAGCAACTGGTGCTGCCGGTAGGTCTCGGCCTGGGCGGCCGGGTCCGCCACCGGCTCCCAGGCGGAACGGGGCTCCCCGGGCAGGGGCGGACGAATCGCGTCGTCCCCACCCACGCGCTCCTCCTTGAGGCCGATGGCGCCGAACTCGTCGCCGTAGTAGATGGCGGGCATGCCGGGTAGCGCCATCAGCAGCGCCGTCGCCACAAGGGCATCATGCGGGCCGACCTGTGTGGCGATGCGCGTCACGTCGTGGTTTCCGACGAACGTCCAGGGCAGGAACCGCCCGCGGCGCGCGTCCAATGCCGCGCCGTGCCGCTGCAGCGCCCACAGCAACTCGTGCGGGTTGTGATCCTTGAGCGCACTCCACAGCGCCTTCCATAGTTCGTACTGGGTGACGGAACCAATCCCGGCCGCCTCGGCGAACGCGCCGTAGTCCCCGTGCAGCACCTCGGCCACGATCACGGCGTCCGGAAACTCGGCGCCGACCCGTTGCATGACCTCCGCCCAGAACTCCCGTGGCACTCGGTAGGCGGCGTCCAGGCGCCAGCCGTCCGCGCCCCGGCGCAGCCATCGGATCATCGTCGCCGCGACACGTTCGACGACCGCCGGGTTCGAGTGGTCGTACTCGACCAACCCGTCGTGGCCCTCGAACCGGGCCAGCCCGTCCGGACGGCCCGGATCGTGCCGGAACAGCCGTCCGGACGGCGAATCCGGCCCATCCCGCCGAGCCGCTTCGACGTCCGGGTGCGCGCTCGCGACGTGATTGAACACGCCGTCCAGCAGCAGCCGCAGACCGCTGGCCCGGCAGGCCGCGACCAGTTCGTCGAAGTCCCCGTCGTCGCCCAGGCGGGCGTCGATCGCATCGTGATCGACGATGTCGTAGCCGTGTGTCGCCGACGCCCAGATCGGACCCAACGCCAGACCGTTGGCCCCGAGCTGCATGATGTGGTCCAACCAGCCGGCCAGCCGACCCAGCCGGTGGTGGACGCCCGGTTCATCGGCCTGTCGGATCGGCGCCCCGCAGGCGCCCAGAGGATAAACGCTGTACCAGATCGCCGATGCAGCCCAGCCTGGCAGCGGACGATTCATGATTCCAGCATGCCACCACGCGGCTGCCACACGTGCGACCCACTTGACTGTCACGCGCGTCCATCCGGCACCTTCACGGCGGCGCTCCCAACGCACCTGGCGGCGAAGCGCGCCGTCCGCGCTGCCGTTCCTGCGCGCGCGTGGCAGTCACATGGAAGTCACAGCGCAGGCGGCGTTTTCGGGCGTCCGGGTATCCTTGGGACGGAAGGAGCCGCTGTGACGTATTTCGTGTCGTCGGCACTTCTGCTGTTCCTGGTGATGGACCCCCTGGGCAACATCCCGCTGTTTCTGGCCGCCACCAAGTCGGTGCCGCCGAAGCGGCGCCAACACGTGATCGCCCGCGAACTGGCCATCGCTTTGGTCATCATGGTGCTCTTCTTCTTTGTGGGATCGTGGTTTCTCACCACCCTGCACATCACTCAACCAGCCCTGTCGGTGGGCGGCGGCCTGATCCTGATGTTCATCGCCGTCAAGATGGTGTTCCCCAGCTCGTCCGGCTCGATCAACCAGGAGGTGCCGGACGAACCATTCATCGTGCCGATGGCCGTGCCCTACATGGCCGGCCCGTCCGTGCTGGCGACCGAAGTCATCCTGGTGCACCAATCGCAGGGCCAGTGGCCGATCCTGCTGGGCGCCCTCGGGGCGGCCTGGCTGGTCGGCTCCGTGATCCTGTACCTGGCCGGCCGGCTCGAACGCGTCCTCGGCGACAAGGCCCTGACCGCCATCGAGCGGCTCATGGGCATGGTGCTGGTTCTGATCAGCGCACAGATGCTGCTTGACGGAATTTCATCCTTCATCGCCGGACGCTAGTCCCGCTCCTGGCGGCCGCATGGCGTGACGTGGCGAAGCTCCGCCCGACCGCTCACGAAGGCCCCCGCCAACCGGGATCGCCACCGCCACAAACAGTCCACCGAACGCCCCCACCAACCGGGATCGCGGCCGTCTCGCGATAGACTGCGAGGCGGGCGACACTCCGTCGGGCTTCCCCCACATCGTGTGACGGTGCGTTTAGCCTTGTGAACACTATGCTTGCTGGTTTGATCATTGCCGTCGTGGTGGTCGGCGGGTTGGCTTACGTCTTGTTCAGCCTCAAACGCGGCGGCGAGGCCGAGGCCCTGGGCATCCATTCACCCGACGCCGTGGGGGGCGACATGGTGGTGGTTCGCTCCGGCCAAAGCGACGCCGAAGACACCCCCGACGACAACCTCGTGGTGTCGACGCCGCTGCTGCGCGACGCGGCGCGTCATTCGATCGCGGTGGCCGCCCGCACGGCCGTCCGGCGGCGCCGTCTCGCGCTGTTGGCCGCGGCCATCGTGGCCGCCGGCATCGTCGCCGCCGCGATACTCACGCCCATTCCGCTCTGGTGGGCATTCGCCGCGGCCGTCCCCCTGATCGCCTGGGTCGTCGGAGCCCGCGCCAGCGTTCGCGCCGGACGCCGCCGCTCGGCCGCCCGCCTGGCGGCCCTCGACCAGGGGTGGGACGAGCCGACCCAACTCATCACGACGGATGTCGCCGGCCAGGCGGACACGGCCACCGAAGCGGCCACCAGCACACCGGGCGAGATGTCCGTCGAGCTTTCCGTGCCGCTCAGCAACCTGAGGTCGCTGCTCGAACCGCTGCCCGTCACTCCGGCCACATACATCAGCAAGCCACTGCTGCCCCGCTCGGTGCGCACGATCGACCTCAGCGCCCCGCTGGCGACACGCCTGCCCGCCTTCCCCGTGTCGGCCGACTACCCTCAGGACGCGCTGCCCCTCGACGGCGGACGTCACACCCAGCCGCCGAGCGTCGCCGACGACGATTCGGACGAGCTGCCGTTCGCCGTTGGCGAATGACGCGCCGCGCTGTCCGGTCGTGCGACGCGTGACGGCAAGCCGACGTTGATCATTCCCTGAGAACCGGGTAAGATTCTTCAGGAAGAGCACCGCTTGAGTAAGGGGACTGCATGCGCGTCTGGCGGCATCCGCTGGCGATCGTGATCGCCGGCCTGTTTGCGGCTACCCTGAGCACAGGGCTGCTCGGCAGCCCACAGGCTCTGGCCGACGGCAGCACCATCACGCTGGACCAGGCGAAGCAGCAGCTGGCCGACATCAAAGCCGAGGTCGAGACGCTGCAGAAGCAGTTCGACCAGTCGCAGGACACCATGAACCAGGCCCTCGTCGACCAGGCCGCGCTGCAGACCGAGATCGCCGCCCAGCAGGCCAAGATCGATGCCATGGTGCCCGCCTTCGCCGAGATGGTCAACGCCCGCCAGCAGACCAACTCGTTCGGCGAGACCATGTCGTTCCTGTTCGACGACGACGGCGACCAGTTCATCAACCACATGGGCGTCACCGCCACCGTGCAGACCGCTCTCGACGAGCGGATGGCCCGCCTGGCGGACGGCAAGACGCGGTTGGCCGAGCTGAACGCCTCGCTCGACGCCAAGGTGAAGTCGGCCGCCGCCGAGCTGAACGTCCAGCAGTCGCTGCTGAACCAGGAAAAGGCCGCGCAGGACAAGGCGCAGGCCCTGGTCAAGAGCCTGACCCCGGCCGTCCGGGCCGGCATCCCGGCTTCGGCCACGGCTCCCGGCGTCCAGCCGTGCACCACGCATCTGATCGACGACGTGCTGCCGCACTTCCCGCAGATAACCAGTGTCGGCACCTTCCGCGCCGGTGACCCCGGCGATCACGGCAGCGGCCTGGCGGCCGATTTCATGATCCCCGACTACAAGAACAACGTCGATCTCGGCTGGCAGCTCACGAACTACGTGTTGGCCAATGCCGGCCCCCTGAACGTCAAGTACGTCATCTGGCAGCAGTCCATCTGGAACTACAACCGTTCGGGCCGGGGCTGGTCGCCCATGGCCGATCGCGGTAGCGACAACGCCAACCACTACACGCACGTACACGTCAGCCTCTACGGCTGCCGGGCGTCATAGCGGGCCACCCGGCCGCCGCCCCACATGCCGGGCCAGGTGGGATACTTGACGGCATGGTGCGCATGGCTCAAGTCGACCCCAAGCTGCACATCGTCCCCGAATCCAAGAGGCTGGCCGCCGCGGTCGCAGCGGATTCCGGTGGCCTCCGGGATCTGACACAGCTACCCAAGGCGCACCTGCATCTGCATTTCACCGGTTCGCTGGACGTCCCCACCCTCATCGCGCTGGCCAAGGCGGCCCGCCAGAGCCTGCCCGACCAACTGACCGAAAGCGCGGCCTTCAGCGCCCCCGCCACGACGAAGGGATGGTTCCGTTTCCAGCGGTTCTACGACATCGCCCGCCACGTCGTGGTGGGCGAGACGGCCATGCGCGCGGTCGTCGACAACGCCGCGCGTCTGGACGCCGCCGACGGGGCCAAGCGGCTGGAGATCCAGATCGATCCGACGACCTACGCCCCGGCCGTCGGCGGCATCATCGCGGCCCTCGAAATCGTGCTGGACGAAGCGGTCGCCGCCAGCGCGCGCACGGGCGTGCAGGTCGGAGTCGTGGTGGCGGCGTCGCGGCTGCGTCACCCGATCGAGGCTCGCACGCTGGCCCGCCTGGCCGCCCGGCACGCCGGCACCGGGCCCGGCAGCGTCGTCGGCTTCGGCCTCAGCAACGACGAGTGGGCCGGCGACACGGCCGCCTGGGAGGGAGCCTTCCGCATCGCCCGCAACGCCGGGCTCCCCGGCGTGCCGCACGGCGGGGAGTTGCGCGGCCCCGACCACATCCGGGCCGTGTTGGCGGCTCTGCACCCCGCGCGTCTCGGGCATGGCGTCCGGGCGGCCGAAGATCAACCGCTGCTGGACCACATCGTGCGCCAGGGCATCGCTTTCGAGGTGTGCCCCGCGTCCAACGTCCACCTGGGCGTCTACCCGTCGCTGGCGGACGTGCCGCTGCGTCAGCTGGTGGACGCCGGAGCCACCGTCGCGCTCGGCGCCGACGACCCATTGCTGTTCAAGTCGCGGCTGGCCGACCAGTACGTCGCCGCCCGCGGGCTTGGCTTCAGCGACCAGGAGCTGGCCGATCTCGCCCGCTCGTCGATCAGGGCCAGCTTTGCCTCGGACGACGACAAGGCCCGATGGCTGGCGGAAGTGGACGCCTGGCTGGCCTGAGACAGCGCGTGTTAGTGTCGTCGCAAAGGAGGTCGCGATGGTCATATCCGTCATGCTTCTGCCTTTTCTGATAACCGGAGCGGTCTTGGCAGCCGTGCTGGTCACGCTGGCCAACAAACAAAAGCAGCTGAAGGCCCACCAGGCGCAGATGGCCAGCTGGGCGGCGGCGAACGGGCTGACCTACCTGTCGGAGGACAGGTTGTTGCCCAGCCGGTGGGCCGGAAAACCGTTCGTGGGCGGCTCGCAAAGCACCGCGTTCGACGTGCTGACGGGACGACTGCCGAGCGGCCAGCAGTTCTGCTCGTTCGGTTACCGCTACGTCGTCAGCACGGGCGAGACCACACAGACCGTCCTCGTCTGGGTCCTGGTCCTGCGCATGCCCCGCACGCTGCCCTGGTTGACCGTCACCCCCGAAGGGCTGGGCAACCGGTTGACCAAAGCCTTCGGCAGCCAGGACATCGAACTCGAATCGGACGAGTTCAACAAGGCCTTCCGCGTCGAGTCGGGCGCGCCGGCGTTCGCCTTCGCGATCCTCAGCGCGCGGGTCATGGAATGGCTGCTCGGCCCGGGCAGATCGATCGTCCCCTGGCGCATGGTTGGCAGCGACATCATGTGCTGGCGCGCGGGCCTGCCCAACTATCAGTTCATGTGGCCGCTGCTGCAAGACCTGGCCGGCCTCGTGCAACAAGTGCCCCTGTTCGTCTGGGACGACTACGGCCTCGCCACACCGCGAATGCGCAACGCTTGATCTGTCGTCTCCTAGCGCGCATCGGGCTCGAAATAGGCGGCCGGTTGCAGTCCCATCATCGAGCCGACGACGCTGCCGGGAAACGACGCCAACGCGGTGTTGAACGAGCGCACGTTGCCGTTGTAGAGACGGCGGCCGGCGGCGATGCGGTCCTCGGTGCCGGCGAGCTCGCGCTGCAGGGCCATGAACTGCCGGTTGGACCGCAGCGTCGGATAGGCCTCCGCCTGGATCAGCACGTTGCGCACGTTCTGATCCAGGCCGTCCTCGGCCAGGGCCCGCTGCGGCAGTTGCTGCGTTCCCATGGCAAACGCCCGGGCTGCCGCCAACGCCTCGAGCGTCGCCCGCTCGTAGCGGGCGTGGGCCTCGACCACCTGAACGAGCGCCGGGATCAGGTCGTAGCGCCGGCGCAACTCGACGTCTATCTGGCGCCACGACTCGGCGACGAGATTCGCGCTGGCGACGAAACCGTTGCGTTTGCCGATGCCCCAGAGCACGACGATCAGACCACACGACACCAGAAAGAAGACGACGAATCCCATGGACGCTTCTCCCAACTGCTGGTTCGGACGCCTTCAGCCTATGGCATGGCGGGCCCGTCATCGCCAGTTGAACGAGCACCGGCATACTGTTAGCCTTGCTTGTGGTTCTCAGGAGATACCGGTCAGTCATGCGTCCACCGAGCGCCGCTTGGGTTCCGACAACACTGGCCCTCTGTCGAATCGTTTCGCGTGGTGTCTGTCCGATGACGCCGCACTCCTATGAGGGGAAGAGGATGAAGCGCCAAATCGCAGCCTTCGGAGTCGTTGCGCTGGCCGGGGCAACCCTACTGGCCGGCTGCACATCTGATGTCAAGAACAATCCGACCGACTCGCCCAGCCCGTCGGCGACGCTGGGTTCGTCAGGCACGCCGACGACCACCCAGCGCGGCGTCACGATCCAGGACTCCGACATGGGCCACATGATCCAGATCGTTTCGATCCTGAACGACGTGCCGCTGTCCGACCAGAGCGCCGCCGACTACAAGGGCACGATCCGGGGCGGATCCGTCGTCGCCGTGCACGTCATGGCGACCGCCGGCAGCAAGTACTTCACGTACCTGTACGACACCGACTTCACTATGAACTGCATCGGGCTGGACGCCACGCTGAAGCCGAACACCTCGAACTTCGCGGACGATCTGACCGCGGCCGACATGACGCCCTGGGTCAACCCGAAGTCCGGCAACTTCGAGGACGGCTGGATGACGTACGTCGTGCCCGGCACCAAGTATCCCATCGGTTGCTCGGTGACGTACGACCGCAAACCGCAGAACACGCCCAGCGGGTTGACGCTGCCGGAGTTCACAAAGACCGTCCAACTGAACTGACGGTTCCGCCAAGCTCGGCGGTGGCCAGCCGGCGGGCCGGACGTCATTTCTGCATGTCGACGAACCGGCTGTAGTGGCCCTGGAAGGCGACGGGGATCGTCGCCGTTGGGCCGTTGCGGTGCTTGGCGACGATGAAATCCGCCTCGCCGGTGCGCTCGGACTTGTCCTTGTAGGCGTCCTCGCGGTACAGCAGGATCACGACGTCGGCGTCCTGCTCGAGCGAGCCCGATTCGCGCAGGTCGGACAGCATCGGCCGTCCCTTGGGGGTGCCGGTCGGCGTGTCCCGCTCGGTGCCACGCGACTCGGGGCCGCGGTTCAACTGCGACAGCGCGACCACCGGGATGCCCAGCTCCTTGGCCAGCAGCTTGACCTGGCGCGAGAACTCCGACACCTCGAGCTGGCGGGACTCGACGCGCTTGCCCGAACTCATCAGCTGCAGGTAGTCGATGACGATCAGTTTCAGGTCGTGCGACTGGCGCAGGCGTCGCGCCTTGGCCCGGATCTGCATCATCGTCAGATTCGGCGAGTCGTCGATGAAGAGCGGGGCCCGGTAGATGGCGCCCGCCACCTCCTGCAGGCGGTCGTTCTCGGCCTCGGTCATGTGGCCCGTGCGGATGCTGGACAGCGGCACCGTGGCCTCGGCGGACAGCAGGCGCATAACCAGCTCGGTCTTCGTCATCTCGAGGCTGAAGAAGGCGGTCGTCATGTTGTTGGCGATGGCCGCCGACCGGGCGAAGTCGAGCCCCAGCGTGGACTTACCCATGCCGGGCCGCGCCGCGACGATGATCATCTGGCCGGCGTGCAGGCCGTTTGTCAGGTGGTCGAGGTCGACGAAGCCAGTCGGCACGCCGTCCAGCGTGCCGCCGTGTGAGCGGATCGCGTCGATCTCGTCGAACGTCGGGGCCATCAGCTTGGCCAGGGGCTGATAGTCGTCCGCGCTGTCGACGCCCGACACGCTGTAGACGGCCTGCTGCGCCTGGTCGACGATGTCGTTGACGTCGCCCTGGCCCTGGTAGCCGAGCTGCGCCACCTTGACGGACGCGTCGACGAGCCGGCGCAGCACGGCCTTGTCGCGCACGATCTGCGCGTAGTAGCCGGCGTTGGCGGCGATCAGCACGCTACCGACCAGTTCCGTCAGGTAGACGGGGCCGCCGATGCGCGCCAACTGCCCGCGCTTCTCGAGCTCGGCCGCGACGGTGATGGCGTCGGCCGGGTCGCCCTGCGTGTTCAGCGCGACGATGGCGTCGAAGATCTGGCCGTTGGCCGGGCGGTAGAAGTCGCGCGCCTCGACGATCTCGACGACGTCGGCGATCGCGTCCTGGCTGATGAGCATGGCGCCGAGCACCGACTGCTCGGCCGCCATGTCCTGCGGCGGCGTGCGCGCTTGCGACAGGTCTTGAGCCTCGAACTCATCGACCATCTGCTCTATCATGAGACGCCTCCCCTGCGCTGACAGAACCCATTCCACAACACCGGACTGACAGTTCTAGTCACGCTACTGCCCAAAGGCGTGGTCCACCAAGCGGGTCATTACCCACTGCCTTCCACAGCCTGTGGACCCAACCGAAGGCGGCTGTGGGCAACTTCGAGCCGTCGGTGGACGACGCGCCGATGGGCTGTGTACCCAACTTTCGCAGCGTGAGCGATGCCGCATCCACAAGGCAGAACCCCGCTTCGCTGACAGCTAAGGCCACGAGTTTGGGTTGTCTCACCTGTCGGTCACGGGATCGTCCAACTGCCGGACGCAGTGCCGTCCGCCCTTGTTCGTCGGCCCGCCTTGCGCCAAGATGGACGGCATGGACAAGACATATCGCGTCGAGGGCATGACGTGCGATCACTGCGTCGCGCACGTCCGGCAAGAGGTCGGACGCATTCCGGGCGTGTCGGCCACCAGTCTGACCCTGTCCGACGGCCTGCTCACCGTCGCGTCCGACGTCCCCATCGATTTCGCCGACATCCGCGCCGCCGTCGAAGAGGCCGGCGAGTACGAGGTCGCCGAGGCCTGAGCCTGGCGTCCCCGGGACCGCGATCAGACGTCCACCGGCTTGGACCGGGCGACGATGACGCCGCCGACGAGCTGCACCGGCAGGCACGCCAGGATGGCGACCATCGGGACGTGCCAGGCGCCGGTGGCCGTGTGCAGCAGGCCGAAGCCCCACGGGCCGACGCAGGCGATCGCGTAGGCCAGGGGCTGGACGAAACCGGACAGGCGGATCGATCCGCGCGTCGTGCGCGTCCGCAGGTTGATCATCGTGATCGTGTACGCGAAGTAGCAGTCGCCGATGCGCGACACCAGCAGCCAGAGCAACGTCGACTGGCCGGGGTGCAGCATCAGCATCGTGAAGCTGACGGCATACGCCACCGTGAACACGGCCGGCAGCACCCAGGTGGGCCTGACGTGGGCGATCAGCCAAGGCGTCAGCAACGCACCCGGCAGAGAGCCGGACGCGAAGACGGCCAGCAGGAAATCGGAATGCGCGACCGTGACGCCGGCGTCCTGCAGCATCTGCGGCAGCCAGGCGAACATCGTGTAGCCGATGACGCAGTTGACGGCGAACGTGGCGGTCAGCCCCCACGCCACGGAGGTGCGCCACAGCGGCACACTCAGCGCCGCCGGACGCGGGACGAGCGTGCGCGGATCGAGCCGGCGCTTGATGGCCGCCAGCCGCTGGCCGGCCCGGTCGGAGTGGAAGACGATCATGGCCCACGGGATCACGCCGCACAGCCCGACGACGGCCCACACTCTGACCGAGAATCGCCAGCCCGTCGCCTGGGCGATGCGCAGTATTAACAGGGGCGGCAGCGACGTCGACAGCGTTGTGAAGACGGTATAAACGGTTGTCACGACGGTCACGCGGTCGGGGAAGTACTTCTTGATCAGCGGCGGTGCGATCACGTTGCCCATGCCGGCTCCGGCCAGGGCCGGCACCGTCCAGGCGATGAACCAGGCCGGCGACGTGGCGGACGCCCTCCCGACCTCGCCGAGGCTCGTGATCAGCAGGGCGGCGATGATCGTCGCCTCCAATCCGTAACGACGTCCGAACCAGGGCGCCATGGCGCCGAAGACCGAGAAGCACAGGGGAGCGGCCAACCCGAGAATGCCGACATCGCCGGACGTCAGCGGCACGTCGGCCCGTATCAGGTTCACGATCAACGAGACGACCGCCACCATCACCCGGGCGTTGAGCCCGACGAATGCCACGGCCACAAGCACCGTCAACCGCCCTCGCCACGGCGACATCACGCCGGCCGGGTACGCCCCGCGATCGATCGCGTCAGATGTCACGGGGCTATGGTACCGGTGAACCGGTAGTAGACTCATGTCATGTTGTTCGAGGAATTCACCCCTGTCGCCCCCATCTCTCAAGCCAGCTTGGATGCGTTCGGTGACACCGTCCCACCGCCGATAAAGCAGTTCTGGCAAGAGCACGGAACCGGCCTGATCGGAGACGGCTACTTCCGTTTGGTCGATCCAACGCGGGCCGCGGCGATGCTGGGCGATGCCAGCCCCGTCTTCGCCCCCACTCCCATCATCTTCGCCACCGCGATGGCCGACCTGATCGCGTGGTGGCCCGACGAGAAGCAGTGGCTCGTCGCCAAGACGAGACTTGGCAAGCTGCAGACCGCTCCCGTGGCCGTCGAAAAACTTGCCTTGGTCATGAAAGATGAGGCCGAGTTTCGCGACGTCGTCTGGGATTGGGCCCCGTACCCGGACGCCGCAGCGCGCCTGGGGGCACCCGACTTCGACGAATGCCTCATGCACGTGCCCATGCTGGGCCTGGGTGGTCGCGGCGATGCGGCAACGATGGCGCGCGGCAGCCTGTGGGTGCACGTCGGCATGATGGTCACAATGACCGGCCGGCCAAAGGACTACAGCGTGATCCCGTGGCCCAACTGGATCGACCCGAACTAGCCGCGCCCAGACTTCGGGACGCCGGACGGCGTGTACACGATCGACGCCGAAATGACGCCGGCCAGGCCCGGCGCACCAAGCACCGCAGAAGACCCTTCGCCCGTCCAGCTCGATATCAGACGCCCATCAACACGCACACACGCACGGCTCACACTGCTCCGGCCGGCCACCAGCCACCTGGTCAGGCCCGTGCAGAACAGCCGTACCATCACCAGGCCTGCCCCCCGCCTCCACTCTGGCCTCCGCCTGTTCACTTTCACCAATGCGGCCATGCGTCAAGGAACTCCCATCGCCGAAATCATTGACATTGTGTTGCCATTCCCCAACAGTCAGGTCGTTCATGCGGCGGCCAACAGTTCAGCCGGCGGGAACCCGCTCACCCGGTACCGCTCAGGAACCAACCCGCACGGAACCATCAAGCCGGGCACCGCCGCCAACTCCCCCCAACCCAAGCTCGCCCGCCCCAAATCCTCACCCACCAGATCGACACGATCCGCGACCGGCAACAAACTCGGCACACCCTCAGTCCACGTCGTAACCGACCCGACACGCCCATCCGGACCCCGATACACCCGCAACTCCGGCACAAACCACTCCCCCCCACACTGCTGCTCCAACAAGGTCTTCTGCCGCCCGTAACACTGATCCGCGAACAAACCACGCGCCACCCCAACCAGATCCTCCCGCACCCCCGAAGACCCCCAATCGACCGCCACCCAACCCTGCCCAACCAAACGACACGGCGTAACCGACTCCAACGCCTCCCCAGCCCGCAACATGTCCCCAGCGACCCCAGCCATCACCGTCAACGCCTCCACCCCGTCCACACCGATCAACAAATAGTCACGCAACAACCCAACCCCCACCAACGCACCCCGCAACCCCAACTGCGACCGCAACACCTCAGACACCCACACCCCCGCCACAAACACCGGATCACGCACCAACCGCACCCCAGGCGCCACCTCCTCCACCCTGAACCGCCTAGTCTCCGCGTTCCGCACCGCCATCTCCAACACCGCATCGAACGACACACCCCACCCAGCGGCAACCGCCTCCGACACCCGCACTTCCTGCGTACCCTCATCCACAACCACACCCAACACCACACCCGGCGCCACAGCCCGCACCGCCTCAACACCAGAACCCCGACCACCCAACTCCAACTCCAAACGATCCAACTCGACATGGGCCACCCCATACAACCGCGGCCACACCACAGCCCGAGCCTCACCCCACACTTCCGGAAACATCCCCAAACCCTCCCTCACCACCTAGCGCACCAAGTAGTGCGCCATATCCTTAGGATAGAACCGATGATCACAAAACGACGAATCATCCAAACCATACGCCTTCACCGTCCCCGCCACCTCCCACGCCCAAAACCCACAATAATTCGGGCCAGCAGCCTGACGCGACCACCAATCCGGATCGCCCTGCCACGTCTTCCACCACGAACGCTTCAAGAAACCACCCAAGAACTCCTCCTTCCCCACCGCATCCGGAATCTCCCGCACCTTCCGAAAGAACCTCCACAAGTAGCCGTTCCCCTTCACCGCCGGATGCGGCACACCCAACGCATCCGCCAGAAACGCACAGAAAGGCTCCTCTTCCCTACGGAGCGGCCACATCCGCTCCAGGTTCGCCCGATCCTCCTCATCAACACCCAACATCAACGCGATCGACAACAAACGCACATGTTCGCCCGGCGTAGGACCCGACGGCAACGTCGCCGCCACACGCACCCAGTCCTTGAACACCGGACGTATCTCCTCCATCGGATACCCCCCCGAATACATCGCGAACACAATCTTCGGCAAGATCCTGTAATCACCAATCGGCTGTTGGACCAACTCCTCGCGCAGCCGTCCAACCAAGTCAACAAAGTGAGACGAGTCCATCAGATCATCGCGCGCCTTCATTCCTGCTCCTCCTGTCATCACGACCCTCCCGTCGACGTCACATGGACCGGACTTTCTCGGCTGACATCCCCTATAATTGTTCCGCCTGTCACGGGATCGACCTTCGGCGCCAACGACACGTCCTTCACGGCCCACGTCCCGTCAACCGCCTGAACCCGCGTCGACACCTGCACCCTATCCGGCGCCGGTGCGCCTCTCGCAACGGCGTCAAACTGCTCCGTCAACGTGTGTAGATGGGCCCGGTCTACATCCGTCAACCGGCCGCCCGCCCCGAAGTAGTCGTCGAGCCGTTGTTGGATCCATTGCGGACTCATCTCACGAACACCCGAGACTGTTCTGCTGAGGCTGAAGCTGCCGTCGGTGGCGTACTTCTGGTCGATGATCCGGTACTCCGGCGGGTCCCCGGCCTTGTAGTATATCCCGTCAATGCCATGATGCCCCGCATGGTCAATGCTCGTGACACGATCCGGGCCGAGCCGCTCGAACCCCTCCGCAGCCATCTGGGCATCCCCCAGCGTCTCACCGAAGTTCCCCTTCTGCGCGGTCGTCTTCAACAGACCAGTCCACACTGTTCGGGTTCAGCACCAGGTCCTTTGCACGCCACAACAACTCACGCCCACGCGAAACAGGACCAGTCATCAAGCACCACGCTCAAGACCGGCCGCCAGCAGACGACTCACTCGGATGAGGCGGCACAACCACACCAACCCCACGGAAACCACCCACAAACGCCTCATACTGCTCCTCCGACAACCGATCCCGACGCAGAATCGCCTCAGCAGCAGACTCTGTCAGGCTCACGATGTTTGGAGGCGCCTGCTCACGGCCATCCGGCCACTCCAGTGTCGACAACAACGGCCTCAGAGCGTCCCGCACCAGCTTGTCAAGATGACTGAAATCAGCCGCCGGCAGACTCAGAGGCCGCGGTCGAACCTCATACAGCGCCTTCCTCACAGGATAGGCCGCAACCCTATGATCACTGACCGCCAAGAACTCAGACCCGCCCAGCTTGATGACCTGGGGCAGGAACTCATCAGTGATAACACTCAAATCAACCGACATGGCGCCAAGCTCCCATCTACACCGGCGACAACCGGACATTCATATGAACGAAATTCCTCAGATCAGATGCCAAGCCAGCAGTCGCAGCCTCCACGCCATCGTCAAGGAAACGAAGCTGTCGCTGCCACTGGGATCCGATGGAACTGTTGATCCCACTGTCGCCCATGCCATCGAACCTGTTCGGCCGTCCACCGGGCATCTGGTCCGGACCATGCAACACGGCCTCCGATCGCGGCGCAACAGGATCATCCGACGTCCTCTCATGAAGGTAATCTTCCCTTGCCCTGGCCTGCTCACTGACCTGTATGCGACCACGCTCGTTATAGTCTTCGACATTGTGGCGCCATTCCCCAACAGTCAGGTCATTCATACCGTCTTGCTGAAGCCTCAGTTGCCTATTGTACTCATCCCGCCACGTCAGATCACCCTTATAAGTGCTGTCAGGATCGATGCCATGCTTCGCGAAGTAACTGTCGGCATCGAAGTGCAAATCCACCGGATTCCGTAACTCGAAATGATCGCCAACCTTCACAATCGGCGAATCCGGCCTCGCAGCCAACTCCTCCAGGCGCGCCACCTGCTCATCTGTAGGACGCACAATCTCATGACCCCGAGCCGTCGTATGTGTTTCCCCCGGCTCAAGGCTCGACCCATCCGAAGCCACAGCGTCATCGTGATGCCTTGGCGTGTACGCAGCCGGCTCCCCAGCCTCATCCCCACTGTGACCGGAGCCCGCGTCATGAGTCGAACCGCTGCCGTCATGCCCAGTCGTCGAATCCTGGGTCGGCGTGGTGTCGTGCGGGGACGCCGCGTCTGCCGGCTTCCCAGGCTCATGGACCGTCTCATCGGGGGTTGTCGGCTTGTCTTCTGGGGTTGTCGGCTTGTCTTCTGGACTCGTCGCCTTGTCTTCTGAGGTCGTCTTGTCCCCGGGGGACGTGGTCTTGTCGCTGGGGGTTGTGTCCCTGGGGGCGGGCTCGGGTGCGGGCTCCCCGGGTTGGCGGTCCGTGACCGGCT
>JGI20166J26741_11990028_pt1 | contig 40149 bp, 33 predicted proteins | sample TergutCu122P5_FD_26741 | JGI IMG/M metagenome (IMG submission 26741)
TACGGCACGCCTGGTTTATAGGGGAACGCTGTTTTCTACCAATATTCAATCCACTAACGGGATTTATCGGAATATTTATTATAAAAGTACCCGTTATCAAAATTAACAGATGGGTATCCCTAATTTGCCCTGTAAGGAAAAGTTTATTTAAAATGTCGGGAATATTTGTTTGAATATAACTTATTTGTTATTTTTGCACCTGACTAATATGGTCATAGATAATTTATATATAGCTATATGAAAAGCAAAATATTTTTATTTGTAATGACTTTTTTTTGCATAATTTCTTCTTATGCCGAAAAAGTAGATATTGAAAAAGCGGAAAAAGTCGCGCGTTCTTATGTGCGCACGGTACCTCGATTAGCATCGAAGACCAACATACAATTGAGCCGCACGGTATCCAAAGAACTAAAATCGAATAATACTTTGCGATCTTACGTGGAAGATACCATGTATTATGTGTTCAGTATGAATAACACTGAAGGTTTTATCATTGTTTCGGCGGATGATGTAGCCGTACCAGTGCTTGGCTATTCCGAACTGGGAAGTTATGACGACAGCAATCCGAATTTTTCGTATTGGATGGAATGTCTTTCTCAGGAGATTGCCTCTGCGATAGAAAATCATGTGACGCAAAGCGCTGAAGTGAAGGCGAAATGGGATGCTTATCTCAGCGATAACGCTACGACTTTGCGTGCAAGTAACGTGGTGGTTTATCCGCTGATTCAAACACAGTGGGATCAAGGAACGCCTTATAATGATTCGTGTCCTAAAATAAATGGAACTATTGCCGTTACCGGTTGTGTGGCTACAGCTATGGCGCAGATTATGAAATATTGGAATTATCCGGCAACAGGTACAGGTACTAATTCATATACGCCTCCGGCTCCCTATTCAGGTCCTTCACTTTCTGTTAATTTTGGAAATATTACTTATGATTGGGGTAATATGACAAATTCTTATACGGCTTCCAGTACGGTTCCTCAAAAGAGCGCCATTGCAACTTTGATGTATCATTGCGGCGTGTCCGTAAATATGCAGTATGATCTTGCTTCGGCAGGAGGAAGCGGCGCTTTTAACGAAGCTGTAGGCCCCGCTTTAGTTAAATATTTTAAATATGATGCGGGAGTAAATATTCTGTATAGAAACGATAATTCATATTCTGCCTGGCTTAATATAATTAAGACTGAGTTAGATGCGAGTCGTCCGGTTTTATATAGCGGGCAAGGAAAGGGAGGACATTCTTTTGTTTGCGACGGATATGATTCCGACAATCTTTTTCATTTCAACTGGGGTTGGAGCGGAGTTTCCGATGGTTATTTCGAAATGTCGGCTTTAAATCCGCAAACCTTAGGAATTGGCGGAGGCGCAGGCGGTTATAATTCAGATCAAAATGCAACTATTGGGATTCAACCGAATAAGAACTTACCGGCAACTATATCATTGACAACGGATTCTCTGACAGCAAGTGTTCCTTCTTTATCTAATATAACTCAAACGTTCAATGTAACTGCCAAAAATTTGATTAATTGGGGTTCTTCTTTTAGTGTAGGTAGTTTTAATATCGGATTGCTGCTTTGTCAAATAGACAATACGCCGGTACAACCGGTATATTACAAAAGTCAATCAAATTCTTTTAGTTTAGATGCATATTCTTTTGATCCGAATAATGGTAATTATTCTTATGATTATTTTTCATCTCAAACTATTTATAGCGGTTATTCTTTACCCCCATCATTGCCAGTTGGTACTTATAAACTTTATCCGGCTTTAAGTACTTCGGCCGACCCGAATACGCCAATAATAATACAGGGAAATAATGGGAATAATTTTATTCTTGTGCAAGTTATCAGTAGTAGTTCGATCCTTTTATCAAATGGTGCCGCTATTGCTCCGAATTTATCGTTGGTATCTTTAGGTACTGTTGGAACCCTGTATCAGAATAGAATTGGTAAATTTATGGCAACTGTTTCCAACAATGGGCAGACAGATTACAATTCCAAAATGGCTATACGATTGAATGGTACGGTGATAGATACTGAGCCGGTAGTTATTCCGGCAGGAACCCAAAAAGCGATAGGTTTTTCAGGTACAATCGGGTTGGCTCCTACTGTTTCGCCGAATACTTATCCTTTAACGCTTTGGTATGATCCAAAAAATAATCAAAGCGCTCCTTCAGTACAATTTAGTCTTACTCAAAATGTGACTGTACAAGCTACACCAGATTCTGCTGCTTTATCAGCAACACTTTCTTTTAGTACAATTCCTGTTCCTGCAAACAATCCTAAATTATCCGTAAAAATAACAAATACGGGAGGAGTATTTGACGGAACTCTTATTGCTTATATTTTTCCAATGAGTGGAGGTTCTAGTATTGGTAGCTTTGGTTCGATAGCCATATCTCTTGAACAAGGTAAGGATACAACTCTTGTTTTTAATGAACCGACAGCTTTACCGCCGCCGGGACCTTATTTTACCAGCATATATACGAGTAGTAGTTTTAAAGCGCATCCGTATGGTGGTTTTATTAATTCCTTAAATTTTACATTAGTTGCTCCAGTTTATCCTTCCATTAATATTGCTACGTGGATGCCTACGGCTAATCCTTCTGACTGGAATAATCCAAATAACTGGGCGCCTTATGGAATCCCGTCCTCAACAGCGACGGTAACCATTCCTAAAAGCTCTTCTTATCCGTTATTACAAGCCGCTACCACAGTCGATACAATCCAGTTTGGCCCCGGCGCCGAACTCGGCCGTCAGGATTTGCTAACTTACAATAAAGCCTTTGTCGCTTTGGATTTCAGTTCCACCGGCTTGGCGCGCGGGCAATGGCATCTTTTGTCCATGCCTATTGCTAAGGTAGTTACCGGCGATTTCAGTTTCGGCGGTTATCCTTATACTTTTTTGAGGAAGTTTACCATTACCACCGTAGGCGCTATCCAAGAAGCCGGATGGGAATCTTATTCGGACAATAATATAGAACTTAAAATCGGCGAAGGTTTTGCTTTGTGGGTGAATGATGGTTCCACCGGCACAAAAGGATATTCGGATAGCGGTTCGGGAACAGACAGTCCAATGTTTCCTCAAAGGAACTATGGTTTAGGACAAGTAAATGGCATCATTCAACTCCCGTATTTCGAAAATCAAGCAGTAAGCGATGCCCACCGGATTCATAGATATGATAAAGTAAACAGTAAGAGTATTTTCTATGTTATGGATGTTTCAACAAACAACTTGCCGTTGATTAAAGATTCCGTGGGATATACCAGAGGGGCGGATGCCTACCGGTTGGCTCCGTCTTCGTCTATGAATATTCCTGCAAATTTTGGGGCGGATGGTTCAAGTTATTTTGCCCTTGTAGGAAATCCGTTCATGTCAACCATTGATTTTGAAAGGTTTTATGAAAGTAAAAAAGACACTATAAATGAAAATTACCAAATATGGACTGGAGCCGGATTTTCTGTTTACGGCCCGAATGGAGTATCGGGAATTGTCGGCGTTGGTACGCTTACTCAATATATCGCGCCGATGCAATCATTCTTTGTGCAAAAGAACAGTTCATTTGCCGGAACAGGAGGGGCGGTAACGCTGAATTTCAACTTGATTAACATTTCTGCGAGTCAAAATCCCTCTACCCTGCGTTCGTCATCTACTGAAGATAAAACGCTCAATAAACTAAACATTCTTGCAAGTAACGACAAGTATAAAGTTTTGACTTATATTGCCCAAAGAGAATATGGCAGCGATAAACTTTCCGACGCCGATTCCCGTAAAATTATTCCGGGTATGAGTGATGTGCCGGAAATTTACACTTTGAAAGATTCGGGCAACGGAAGTAAAGTTGCCGTCGGCAGCAATATTGTCAATTCGGATATACTTGTTCCTCTTGGACTTGCTACGGCTTACAAAGGTCAACTACTCCTTACTTTCAGCGGAATGGATAAATATGATTCTAAAATCACGCTAATTGACTTAGTTGCAAATAAAGAGATTGATTTGACAGGTAAAGCGGCTTACGACTATAGTTTCGATTATGTCCCGAAGAAATCCGGCAATGAAGTCGAAGCTGAAGAAAACCGTTTCCTGATAAAGATTAATAAAGTTCAAACCGGTATTGGAACTGCGGCAGACGACCTGACAAGCGTCTATGCCGGTAAGAATGTAATCTATGCCGTCTCAAGCCTTTCAAATCCCATCCAGGAGATTGAAGTTTACAACCTGCAAGGGGGCTTGCTCTATTCAGGGAAGAATCTCAATGCGGCTCATTGTACGGTTGCTTTGGATTCGGCGTCTCCACAAATTTGTTTGGTTCGTTTGGTAACCGGACAAGGGGTGAAAATGTATAGATTGCTTCGGGCTTCGCCCTCGCAATGACGTACAAAAGACTCTCAGCCGTCATTGCGAGCCGCTTATTGCACACCGTCATTGCGAGCCGCTTGCGGCGAAGCAATCTCTAAATAGTATGGATTGCTTCGGCTGCTTCGTTCCTCGCAGCGCTCGCAATGACGGCCTGAATTAAAGAATAATAAATTATAAAACAACGATATAAATATGAAAAAGAGTTATTTAAAATCAATTATACTTTCCGTTGCGTTCATTTTTGTTTTCACCGGAAATAGCAGGGCGGATGGTTTTGGAAATAATAGCATGCAAAAAGCAACCGAAAATTTCGGATCGCGCAACGTATATGGCTCCGGAGGTATAGGCCTTGGCGACCCAAATAATCCGAACGGCGACCCGAATAAAAATGGAGAGATTCCCATTTCGGCCACAGACGCAAGTCTTACACCGGTTGAGTCAGGTTTGGGAATACTCATTTGTTTAGGACTTGCTTATGGGGGGTACTTGTTTTTGAGGAAGCGGACAACTATCTTGAAGCCATCTTGACAACTGTTTCAAAGTCGTCTGTATCGACGAAGCGAGACGCTTTGCCGAAAATTCCACAATGTTGCCTTTCACTATTCCGTTGCATTTCAACCATTCAAAAACAGATGGACTATTCAGATACGCTACAATATATTCTAAACTTTCTTTTGTTTTTGGCTTTCTGAAAATTGCCGTAACATCTTGTGTCGGGTAGATTCCCTCGTCGACCAATGAAAAACGGAAGTAATTTTTATTAGAAATTCGCTCTTTACAAGGCACGAAAATTCGTTTTTCTTTACGGCTGAACAAACTAAAATTTCTTAAAAAAACCCATTCCCAAATATTGATTTTTCGGTTGTATTGATAGCGTTTTTCCAATTCATTTTTAAATGACTGAAAATGAGCGTAAAAATGCGGATATTTCTTAATCACTTCTTCTTCGGTCAATCCTTCAGGAATGTAAATATACGGCTTTCATAGCGTACATTTGAGAAATGCGTTGCTAAATCGGTATCAATTTCGTAGGCAGTAACATTTCCAAACCCTTTTTGTTGCAACAAATCAAGAAATACGCCTTCGCCGCACGAAGGCTCTAATATTTTTGAATTAGCATTTATGCCAGCCAAATCAACCATAAAATCGGCTACGATTTTTGGCGTAAAGTATTGTCCAAATTTGTTTTTATCTTGATTTAGAGCCATTTTCTTTATATTTAGTTCAAAAATTCAAAGATATACATTTTTTAGGAAAATGTCAAGGTTTTCTTTTTCACTGTCTAACTAATCAATGTGTTGAATGCCAGCTGTCTTTGGTTTTATAGTAACCTATAAGTAGAAAAGAGAGCGAAAGCTACAAATAATTGTACCGACCGCTTCCAAAAATTGTACCGTTCGGTACAAGAAATTGTAGCGACCGCTTCCGTAAATTGTACCGAGCGGTACCGAATTTGGAAGCGTTCGCTACAATGACATAAAAGCAAGGGTTCAATGATCACGAAGCCGGACTTCAATGATCACGAAGCGGGGCTTTTATAATTCCATAGCTAAGCTATTCAATCAGCAAACAGTGATTATGTGTTCCAATACTCCTCCTCTGATCTTTTTATGTCCTCTCATGATAGCTTGGACAACAACTGTGTATTTTCCCGGAGGCAGTAAGGGAATCATAAAATGGACTTCCTTAGCTCGGATGAATGAATAGGTTATCACTCTGACATTGGCCTTCGTACCGTTCTCCGGAATAAAGAAAATACCTTGATTAACGTCATTCGGATCAAACTTAAGTTCATATCCTCTGATGGTTGCAACACTTTGCGGAGTAGCCATCTGATTTTTCGTTTCACTGATATAATCAATAAACGACAAGGGATTAGGCGTATGTTCCTGTGATCTTTCTTTGGTTAATTTCAACCGGCTTTTTAATTCTTTTAATCGAGAGCCCGGGCTTATACGCAATTGAATCGTATGGCGCTTCGGATCGAATTTGTCGCCTTTATCATGAAATACGCCGGTAATAGTTGTCCGGATATTAAATAACGGCGTACTTACCCCACCTCTTATTTCGATAAAATGCTCAAAGGATTGTATTAACTTTTCAAAATACGCTAAAGCTTGAGGACGGGTAAGTCCCGTACCCTCTGCTACCATATAGTCGATAATTTGATCAAGATCGGTTTTCACCCATTGATTTACCGTAGCAATGTATTCGTTTGAGTCCGAATTCATCTTGTTTTGAGTTAAAGAATATCTAATCATATTTGTATTTGTTTTGGTAAACAAAATAATATTAAATGAATGACAAAAGTAAGTAAAATATTTAATAAAAAGATATTTTCTTTGTATATTTACAAAAAAAAATAAAGACTACCGAGCGATATTGGCTCCGCCAATAGGAGTATAGTCATTAAAATAAGTGCGAAACAGCAGTATTTTAAAAAAATGATAAAAATATTTGCAATAGTATAACTTTTTTGTTACATTTGCGCTTTATTAATATATTCATAGATAATATATGTTATAGCTGTATGAAAAACAAGATAATTTTATTTGTAATGACCTTTTTTTGCATTTTATCTTCTTATGCGGAAAAAGTTGACATTGAAAAAGCGGAAAAAGTCGCGCGTTCTTATGTACGCACAGTTCCCCAACTAAAAACACGGAGTAACATTCAATTAAACCGCACGGTATTCAAGGAATTGAAACCGGGTAACTCTCTGAGAGCTTCTCAAGAAGAAGCTATGTACTATGTTTTCAGTATGGATAACAATGAGGGTTTTGTTATTGTTTCGGCAGACGATATAGCTGTTCCGGTGCTTGGTTATTCCGAAAACGGAAGTTATGATGACAGCAATCCGAATTTTTCGTATTGGATGGAATTTCTTGCACAGGAAATTGCATGGGGCATAGAAAACAAGATTCCACAAAGCGCTGAAATAAAAGCGAAATGGGAAAGATATCTGGTTGATAATGCAAATTTATTAAGATCTTCAACAGCGATTGTTTATGGACCACTTTTAACAACGAAATGGGATCAAGGAGCGCCATATAATAATTTATGCCCTAAAATAAGTGGTGTTCCTACTTATACAGGTTGTGTAGCCACTGCAATGGCGCAAATCATGAAGAAATGGGGATATCCCAATACTGGCACCGGGTCACATACGGATTCTAATCCTAACTGGTTATCCTCGAACTTAACAGCAAACTTTGGAAGCACAACATATTACTGGGGAAATATGGTAAATACTTATTCGCCTACCGATTTGGATCCAAATGATGCAATTGCGACATTGATGTATCATTGTGGTATCAGTGTAGATATGAATTATGGTACCGGTTCCAGCGGTGCTTCAAGCAGTCAGGTAGGATATGCTTTAGCTACCTATTTTAATTATGATCAAAGCATTCAACACAAGATGCGAAATTTTTATACAGGTGCAGAATGGGATGCATTGTTACAAAACGAATTAAGAGCAGGACGCCCGGTTCTCTATTCTGGACAAAGTGAATCTGGAGCGAGCGGGCATGCCTTTGTTTGTGACGGGTACAATGATGATGGAACTTACCATTTCAATTGGGGATGGAGTGGATTTCAAGATGGAGATTATCGAACGACAGCTCTTAATCCTAATATAGGAGGTTCAGGCTCCGGTTCAGGACGTTACAATGTTGACCAAGACATTGTAATTAATATTAAGCCTAATGCAGGAGGTGTTCCAGTTCCTGAAATTCACATTACGGCGAATACAGATATTACTTCAACGGCAACATCTGTTGATAGAAGTGTAGCCTTTACAGTTGATGCTCCTGTTTATAATGCCGGATTTTTTAATTTTACTGGAGATGTTTGTATTGCTTTGGTTAGTACAAGTGATGAACAAATAATCAGCGTTATTGGACAAAATTCAATAAATTTAGATGCAGGTTATTATAAGAATGATCCATTTAATTTTTTATGTAGTGTCCCTTCATCAGTAGCCTCAGGGAATTACCGGTTAATGGTTTTTGCTAAGGCTTCCGGCACTTCTGACTGGACAGTGGTAACAGGAACTCAAGGTTATATTGATGCGATTCCGCTTACTGTGAAGAGTATTCCACCTTGCTATTCCTATCCAAGTCTTCCGGATTTTGGTAATAATATTTCAGCTCCTACCGGAGATAATGCTCTGAATTTGAATAAGAGCCAGGTAGAAAAAGCAGAAATTTCTAATTCTTTTAATCTTTCTGCAAGTCAATCATCAAATTCTGTAATTTGTGCAGACTATAATAATCCAAATAACTGCTTTCAATCGATAGGAAATTATAATTATTATCGAGGACAAGTTCAAACATTTTATGTTACAAAAACCGATTATTATACTTTTAGTCCAAGTAGCGGATTTTTTACTATCTTTAATTCAAATATAGCTGATTGTTCTAACTTTGTAAAATCAAGTGGTTTAGCTATCGAGACGATAAATAGTAATTCATCATCCATAACTTATTGGACTTACTCATCAATAAATGTTTCTTTAAATGCTAATACAACCTATTATCTATATTCAATTGCAGGGGGTAATTTACCCGCAAGTCCTTGGACTATTTCTGTTTCCGGTGCAGGTAGCGTTGTTGTTGAATCCGGTATTCCGTATGGTACAGGCTACACCTACATTGCAATTAATCAATCAGACAACACTATAAAAATGCAAAGCGCTACCGCAGATTTCAGAACTTTGCCTGCTGGAACTTATACCGTTTATGGAGTTCCCTATTCAACAAGCGGAACAACCAATCCTGCAAATTTTGTAGGAAAAACTTTAAATGAAATTGAAGCTTCAGATTGTGTAATACCAAGCGCTACTTCAATTGTTTTGACGGTAACTTCAAATGAATACACATGGAATAAAAATGCAAGTTCTCCGGATTGGACAGTCAAAAGTAATTGGGTGCAAAACGCTGTTCCTCTTGCTTCTTCTGATGTAGTAATTCCATCGGGAGCAACTACATATCCCATACTGCAAGCATCTGATAATGCTACAGTAAACACCATAACATTTGCCCCCGGCGCCGAACTCGGCGGTCAAAACTTTTTGAAATACAATAAGGCCTATGTGCAATTGAATTTCAAAGATGGTACACGCAACCGTTGGTGGATGCTCTCGAATCCTTTGCAGGAATTGTATGTAGGCGACCTTGCATTTGGCCTACTTCCGGGAATGTATATCAGTCAATATAGAGATGATGGTACCGGTATGAATGGATGGATGCCTATACCTCTGTCGGAAAAGTACAACAAAAAATTTGAAGTAGGCGAGGATTTTCAAATTTGGTTGAATGATGCCGATATTCAAAATTCGGATAAAAGTAAAGGTTTGAGCAATCCGTATGCAGACGGTATTATTACGTTGCCACATTTCGAAGATCCTAAAGCTGCCGATGTTTATTATAGCGGCCCCTACTTTACACCCACTCGTTCGGTTAAAGCATATAGACTGGCTGATGCAGATGTTATAAGACCATTGTACTTCGGTTGGGGAGTAAATAAACGCCTCTATTTTGCCGCAACCGGTAATCCGTTTATGGGCAGCATCAGTTTTCAACAATTGCAAATTGATAATCCCGGATTATTTGTTGGAACCTATTGGATCTGGATAGGGCCAGGAGAAAAAGATGCTCCCACTCCGGGTAGTTATTCCATTTACAACCTGGCAACCGGCGTAACCGCAGGAGTTACTTCTACCGGCGATTTGAGCGATGCTATTGCTCCCATGCAGTCATTTATCATAGAAAGTGCATTAGGAACTACGAACCCGGGTACAAAATTCATCACCTATTATATAAGCGCAACCGGCGCAAATGCAAATGCCGTATTGAAAGCGGACAGGGAATCGGATAACATATTAAAGATCGTTGCCTCCACCCCACAATCATCTATTCGGGCAGTCATCGCTTCTCGCGAAAATGGAAGCATGACGCTTAATAATTTAGACTCACGCAACTTTTCTACCGCGCTCAATTCTCTTCCGATTATATATACCTTGAAACCGGATGAGACAAACGGAGTAGTAAATGTGGCTGCGAATATTGTAAATGAAGTCAAGGAAGACATAACGATTCCGCTTGCCGTCTCAACAACTTACGAAGGTCCCATTACCTTGACTTTCACGGGAATGGATACCTACAATGCAAATATTTACTTGATTGACAATGAAGCGCCGAATAAAAAGGAAATCGAGATGACAGGACAATCCCGTTATGAATACACATTTAACTATGTACCCCCAAAAGTAAATGGAACAGTAACTGCGAATGAAAATCGATTCTTCATACGATTGTCTCCGGCAAATATGACCGGAATCGGTTCTGCAAGGCCGAACAATATTCTAATCTACAGCAATAGCGCGAATACGATACAAGTGACGTCAGGAGAATTATTACAACAAGTTACCGTATTCGACTTACAAGGGCAAAAGATTTACGATAATGCATCCATAAATGCTTATACGCATACCCTAACCGGTGTTGTTCCGGGCATATATGTTGTGAAGGCAATAAGCAAAAACGGATTGAAAACAACAAAAATTATCGTAAAATAGATACATTCATGGTTTAATAATTAAAAAAGATAAAGATGAAAACTTTAGAAAGAAATATAAGCGGAATCGATGTTCCTCAAATATATGTAGCGCCTGCAGTAAAAATTATTGAGATAGAAGTTGAAAAAGGATTTGAGAGTACGCCGGATCTTCCTGCGTCTGCTCCGCCAAATCCTAGTGAGCCTGACAGTAGTCCACTATGGGGCGCTCCATGGTAATAATAGACAAAACGGGTTATGTCGATTTATCGAATTGCCGGACATCTCATTGCAGAAAGTATTTATTCACAGGAAAACTTGGATGCAATTCCAAGTTTTTCCTGTTTTCGTTCGGAAAGAGAAAAACCGGACGAAATTTTTTTACTGCACTTCGAAGCCCATGTTCCATTGCGTAATTGGACAGATAAACCGCAAAATAGTTTCAGGGTCGAGCAATATGTCTGCGATTTTTCCAAGTGTAAAGAGATGTATCTTTTTCGCATGGCTTTGCCGGGGAATAAGGCGCCTTGGTTGGTTGAGATTCATCCGGATGGCGGCGCTTTCCATGCTATCAGTAATTTGGATAATTCTGCGCCTGATTCTGTGTTGCGATTTATGGTTTGGATTGCTTTCGGAGTGGCTGCGCTTCACCGGCAAACGGTGTCGGTACATGCTTCAGCCATTATGTACGAAGGGAAATCCGTTCTTTTCCTTGGTGAATCGGGTACCGGTAAAAGTACGCACACCCGGCTTTGGCTACGGCATATTCCGGATACGGAATTATTGAACGACGACAGTCCGTTTCTGAATGTCAGCAACGATATAAGTGTTTATGGTTCGCCATGGAGTGGGAAAACGCCATGCTACAAAGCCTTGAAAACACCTTTGGCAGCTTTGGTGCGTTTGCGGCAAGCGCCTTTCAACCGGATCAAACAATTGGGTAATTTGGAAGCTATCGGCGCCGTTCTACCTTCGTTCCCGGAAACATTTGCGTACGACGAAACTTTGTCGGGATATACGCACGATATTCTTTCCAAAATATTGCAGCAAACGCCGGTATATGAGTTGGATTGTTTGCCCGATGCGGCAGCGGCAAAATTAGTATTTGATACGTTGAGGAAAGACGAAAGATTATGATGTCGCATCGTCATTGCGAGCGGAGCGAAGCAATCTCTCACACAAAATTGATGATATAAAATGAAAATTAAAGATGGATACAGAATTAAAACAATTGGAAGCGACAGGGTGGTTATTGTTCAAGGTCGTGTAGGCGCCGATTTGACGAAAGTCATTTCATTTAATGCAATGGCCGAATGGCTTTGGAACACATTTGCCGGAAATGATTTTACCGAAACGGATGTGGCGGAACTGCTTGTGAAGCAATATGCTATCAGTGAAGAGCAAGCTATTGCCGATACCCGCAAGTGGATTACCCAATTAGCAGAAGCTCAACTTCTTGAAAAATGAATGAGCCTGAATTGAAGAGGTTTTTCTCATTGTTGCGATCCGTGGTGAACGGAGCGCCGCTTGATACCACATTGTTTGCCGGTATGACTACCGATGAATGGGAGGCAATTTATCAACGTGCAACTCAAGAAGGTGTTTTGGCAGTCTTATTCGACAGTGTGATGCAGTTACCGGAGCATTTACATCCTCCCCAAAAATTGAAACTGACTTGGGCAGGCAGCGTTGATTACATTGAGCGGAAGTATGCACACCAACTCTCGATAGCCAAAGAATTAGCCGCTCGTTTCGGGGAACAGGGTATTCGAATGTTGGTAATCAAAGGATTGAGCCTTTCACAATATCATCCGGTTCCTGCGCATCGGGAATTTGGCGATCTGGACATTTATTTATTCGGACAACACGAAGAAGGCAACCGTTTATTGGAACAGTGGGGAATTTCCGAATGTAGCGGATCAATAAAACATGCAAAATTTAATTACAAAGGTGTTTTAATTGAACATCATGTTTATTTTATAACATTTTATGACGATACAAAACTATTTTCTCGCACTGATAATTATTTGAAAAGTTTGTTGGAAGAAGAATTTAGGTATGCAAACACGGGAGAAATACTGCTCCCTTCGCCGGATTTTACGCTTTTATTTTTTATGCATCATGCACTTGGTCATTTTATGTCTTCCCGTTTAACCTGGAGGTATTTATGTGACTGGGCGATTTTTCTTCACGCCAACAAAGGCCGGCAATGGAACCAAGCCGCTTACGATGCGATGTTTCCTGCCGGTAGCGGCTTCCGGAAAGTAGCAGATGCCATTAGTTCCATTACTGTCGATTATCTGGGATTGTCGCCGGAAGAAGCGCCTTCTTTCGAATGTGACGAGGCACTTAAAAGGAAAATCTTGAAAGAAATGACAGGTACTGTTTCCGTTAGCAAAGGAAAAATGTCCCGGTGGAAAACTTTTGTATTCAAATGCCAAAGGTTCAGGGATAGTTATTGGCGAACAGAATTAACCCTCCCCGGATCCTTTAAATATAGACTTCGATTTTCCGGTTTTTATCACTTACGCAAACCTAAAACCATTTGGACTTAAATCATCCGCACCGCCCCCTTATCCGCCGAGCTAACCAACGAAGCATAAGCTTTCAGCGCTTTGGAAATTTCTCTTTCCCTGTTTCGTGGGGTGAATGCTTTGTCTCCCCGTTGTAATTCTTCTTCCCTGCGTTTTCCCAATTCTTCATCCGAAAGCAGGACGTTGATGGTTCTGTCGGGAATATTTATTTCGATAATATCACCATCGCGTACCAAGCCGATGTTTCCACCCGAAGCCGCTTCCGGAGAAACATGCCCTATCGACAATCCGGAAGTGCCTCCCGAAAAGCGTCCGTCGGTAATCAAAGCGCATTCTTTTCCCAGATGACGGGACTTTATGTAGGAAGTCGGATACAACATTTCCTGCATTCCGGGGCCGCCTTTCGGGCCTTCGTAAACGATGACCACTACGTCGCCGGATTGTATCTTCCCGCCGAGGATTCCGTCGCATGCAGCTTCCTGCGAATCAAAAACTTTTGCTGTTCCCTTGAAGCGCCAAATATTTTCATCTACTCCGGCCGTTTTGACTACGCAACCATCCAAAGCAATGTTTCCTTTCAGTATGGCAAGGCCGCCGTCCCGGGTGTAAGCATGTTCGATGTCGCGGATGCAACCGTTGGCGCGGTCGGTATCCAATTCGTCCACTTCATAGTAATTGTCTTGGGAAGCCATTTTTATATTGAATTTCTTCCCAGGCGCTACCATGTACATGTGTATCGCATGCACATCCGGTAAAACTTTACATATATCATATTCTTCAATTGCTTCGGCAAGCGTTTTTCCATCTACTCGTTTCACCGAAGAATCAATCAATCCGCCTTTTTGCAATTCGCCCATGATACCGAGAATTCCTCCCGCACGATTGACGTCTTGCACGTAATATTTGTTGGTATTCGGCGCTACTTTGCACAAACAGGGCGTTTTCCGAGAAAGCGCATCAATATCCTGCATGGTGAAATCGACTCCGGCTTCGTTAGCTATTGCCAAAAGATGCAAAACAGTGTTCGTAGAACCGCCCATGGCAATATCTAAAGTCATGGCATTTAAGAAAGCGGCGTGGTTTGCAATACTTCTCGGCAACACGCTTTCATCGCCGTCCCGGTAATATTTATAAGCATTTTTGACAATCAGACGGGCGGCATCACGAAACAGAAATTTCCTGAACTCGTGCGTGGCAAGTACTGTTCCGTTTCCCGGTAAAGCCAGGCCAATGGCTTCATTCAGGCAATTCATGGAATTGGCGGTGAACATTCCCGAACAAGAACCGCAAGTGGGACATGCTTTTTCTTCGATTTTTGTTATTACCTCGTCCGAAATGCTTTCGTCGGCGCTTTGCACCATGGCGTCAATCAAATCCAGACCGTGACCTTTGTAACGGCCGGCTTCCATCGGGCCGCCTGAAACAAACACGGTGGGAATATTCAGGCGCATTGCGGCGAGTAACATACCCGGCGTGATTTTATCACAATTGCTGATACAGATCATGGCGTCGGCTTTATGGGCTTGAACCATGTATTCTACGCTGTCGGCAATCAGGTCGCGCGAGGGTAGGGAATACAACATTCCCTCGTGTCCCATGGCAATGCCGTCGTCGATGGCGATGGTGTTAAACTCGGCGGCAAAACAGCCCAGCGCTTCAATTTTCTTTTTTACGTATTGTCCGATATTGTGCAGGTGCACGTGCCCCGGTACGAACTGCGAAAAAGAATTGACGATAGCGATGATGGGCTTGCCCATCTGTTCGTGCGTCATGCCGTTTGCTTTCCATAAAGCGCGGGCGCCCGCCATTCTGCGACCGGAAGTCGATGCGTTGCTGCGCAATGGAACCTTGTATGTAATAAAACTTATTTTATCACTAGTAGCCTTGTCTATTTTTTTATTCTGCATCATAGGTTTATAACGTTCTTAATTTGGCTGCAAAGTTATATAAAGTTTTCTAACTATTCCTCTTCTCTACTTATTATTTTTGAAAAGATACTATTATGATATGTCGGATAGACTTTTTTAAATTGTTTTGTTGTTTATTCAAAAAGATGTATCTTTGTGTCAATTTATAGACTGCAGGTATGTTTGTAGAAAGTGTTTCTACTAATAATTTAAACATCAATAAATGAAAATATTAAAAATCTTTGTAATTGAGATGCTCTTTGCAACGGTAATATTTACAAGCTGCACTAAGGAAGAGGATTATGCAGTAGCAAAGAAGGATGTGTATATAGCCGGATACGAGATTTACGCACAAGGGATAGAAGTTGCCACATTGTGGAAAAACGGAGTAGCGCAAAGACTTAACGTAGAAACAGGGACTAAATATGATGGGTATGCTAATTCTGTTTATGTATCTGACAATGATGTTTATGTGGCGGGAACAATTGACTATACTGCCATATTGTGGAAAAATGGAGTAGCACAAAAACTTACCGACGGAACTAACTTCGCAGGTGCAAATTCCGTTTATGTAGCAGGAAGTGATGTTTATGTGGCTGGTTGGGAAGATTTTAACCGGACAGATACGTTTCCTGTACTTACTTATACTGCACCCAGACTATGGAAAAATGGAGAGTCTCAAAAACTAAATTATGGTAATACAGCACACGCACTATCCGTTTATGTATCAAACAATGATGTATATGTAGTAGGTTGGGAAGATGGTGATATGGCTGTAGTTATTGCCAAATTATGGAAAAACGGAGAGTCACAAAATCTTACAACTGCAGAAGAAACTAACTTTGCAACAGCCAATTCTGTTTATGTTTCCGGCAGTGATGTCTATGTAGCTGGCAATATACTTTATAAAGCAGGCAATATACAAAATTCACAGAGTATTTATATTGCTGTATTGTGGAAAAATGGTAAGATGGAAAAACTCACAGATGGTGCTACTGCTGCATTTGCCAATTCTGTTTATGTTTCCGGCAGTGATGTCTATGTCGCTGGATATGAATTGAATGCAAAAAATAATTCTGTTGCAACATTGTGGAAAAACGGAATTGTACAAAAACTTACTGATGGAGCAACAAACGCATGTGCCAATTCCATTTATGTATCAAACAACGAAGTATATGTGGCCGGATATGAATACAACGCAGAAAATAACTCTGTTCCTACATTGTGGAAAAACGGAGAAGCACAAAGAATTACTGATGGAAAAAGCATGGCAGAAGCTATGTCTGTTTTTGTAAAATAAAAAAAATGAAATATTTAAAATTCGTGTTATATTTAGCCTTAGGACTTTCGACCACAGTGTTTTATTCTTGTGACAAAGATAATAAAGACATTGATATTGGAGGTAATCCTTCAAAAATTACAGCGATTGATGTATTTAACTCTACTTCTCAAATTGTTACTGCAGCAGCCTCAATACATTGGCACGATGCAGATGATAAATATTATGACGATGTGATTGCTCAGGTTCCATACAAAAACAATGGATTTACATTGGAGCTTCCTGCAACGTTACCTGCTAAATATTTGATATCGGTTGCAGAATTACAAGATGATGGATTTGTAATCAGTGATAATCAGGCAAAGCTTGGAGAAATAGAATTATTGGCATACAATAAAGACGAAAATCCTATTGGTAATCTTTGGTTGGGTGCAGATGGTAATAATTTGTATAATCGCAGCAGAGTCATGTGGACTTATGTTGACAGAAATGTTAGTATTAAAGGGGAAAATAAAAGAGTTAGTTACAATGATGAATTTATTGATACAATAGATGTAAATTTTAAAAAAGGTTGGAATGTTATATATGGAATTGGTACAGAGAAATATAACAGTTCTACAGGGATCACAACATATACTTGGACTGTGACAACCCCAAAGCCTTCAAGTATTAACTTCTATTGGTACTATGAAGATTGGGGGCTGTAGATTGTAAATCTTCAGCCTTATTCATAGTAGGTTATAGAAACATAGTATATCACCCAATTATTTCTTTTTTCCTTTTGCGGATTTAGCCGGTTTAGCCGGCGCCGCATTGATAATTTTCATTGCTTCTTCAAAGCTCAATCCGGCAGGTGTTGTTCCTTTGGGGATTTTGTAATTGGCTTTGTTGTATGAAATGTAAGGACCGTAACGTCCGTTCAGGATTTGCAGTTTGGCGTCTTCCGGAAAAGATTTGATGAGCTTGTTCGCTTCTTTTTCTTTCTTTTCTGCAATCAGCTTTTCTGCTTCTTCGATGGTGATATGATAGGGGTCAAAACCTTTGGGAATGGTAGTGAATGTCCCTTCATATTTGAGGTAAGGCCCGAAACGGCCAATGGCTGCTTCTACCGGTTTACCTTCTAATTCTCCTACTCTGCGCGGCAAATTAAACAACGACAAGGCTTCTTCCAAAGTGATGGTTTCTATGGACTGTCCTTTCGCCAAAGATGCAAATTGCGGTTTGACTTCATCTTCTGCCGAACCGATTTGGATAAAAGGTCCGAAGCGTCCGATTTTTGCAGAAACCGGTTTGCTTGTTTTCGGGTCGGTGCCTAAAAGTCTTTCGCCGACTTTCAGTTCGGATTTTGAGGTTGAAACTTCCTGTACGATAGGGTGAAACATGTCGTAAAACTTGTGGAGCGTGTCTGTCCACCGAATTTCGCCGTCGGCTATTTTGTCAAATTCTTTTTCCAAGTCTGCCGTGAAAGTATATTCAAGGACACTGGGAAAATTTTCCGTCAGGAAATCATTGACAATAGTACCGGAATCGGTCGGCATGAGTTTTCCTTTATCCGCTCCGACTGTTTCCGTTTTTGTTTTTTTCGTAATTGTTTTATTTTTAAGCGTCAACGTGGTGAATGGTTTGGATTCGCCTTCCTTGTTGCCTTTGATGACATATCCCCTGTGCTGGATGGTTGAAATAATCGGCGCATAGGTAGAAGGGCGACCGATGCCTAATTCTTCTAATTTGCGTACCAGACTTGCTTCGGTATATCGGAACGGTTTCTGTGTAAGTTTTTCATCAGCAGTAGCTTCCGATAAATTCAAGATTTCTTTCACTTTCATCGGCGGAAGCAAGGTTTCTACATTTTCGTCCTGATTTTCATCGTCGTTGTCTTCCAGATACACACGCAAGAAGCCGTCGAATTTAATAACTTCTCCGTTTACCAAGAATTTTTCGTTGGGATTATTACTGATTCCGATGGTAACAGTTGTTCTTTCCAATTCGGCATCAGCCATTTGCGAAGCGACGGTACGTTTCCAAATCAACTCGTAGAGTTTTTGTTCCTGAGCGCTCGCTTTCACAGTCTTGTGATCGATATAAGACGGGCGGATGGCTTCATGCGCTTCCTGAGCCCCTTTGGTTTTCGTGTGATATTGGCGGATTTTCACATAATTGTTTCCAAATTCGTTTTCAATGGCTTTCTTTGAAGCGTTCAAAGCCAAAGTCGATAAGTTCAAAGAGTCGGTACGCATGTAGGTGATGAGTCCCGCTTCGTACAGTTTTTGGGCAACCGACATGGTTTGGGCTACCGAAAAACCGATTTTGCGGGCGGCTTCCTGTTGCAAGGTGGAAGTAGTGAAAGGCGGCGCCGGCGACTTTTTACCCGGACGGGTATTGATGTCTTCGATGGTGAACGTAGCGTTTTTCAGGCTTTCCAGAAAGGCTTTTGCTTCCGCTTCGGAATTGAAGCGTTTGTTTAATTCCGCTTTCAACAGGGTTTTACCATCCGGAAGAATAAATTCAGCGACGACTTTAAAATAAACTTCTGCATTGAATTGATTGATTTCCCTTTCCCGTTCGACAATCAAGCGGACAGCCACCGATTGAACCCGTCCGGCAGAGAGCGAAGGCATGATTTTTTTCCAAAGAATCGGCGACAGTTCAAAGCCGACAATCCGGTCTAACACGCGGCGCGCCTGTTGAGCGTCCACCAAATTAGAATCGATATCCCGCGGATTCTCGATGGCATGGAGGATGGCATCCTTTGTTATTTCGTGAAAAACAATCCGTTTGGAATCTCCTTTGTCAAGTCCCAGCACAACGAAAAGGTGCCAGGCAATAGCCTCTCCCTCGCGGTCTTCATCGGAAGCGAGCCAAATCATTTTAGCTTCTTTCGCCGCTTTTTTGAGGTCTTTTACCAATTTCTCTTTGTCGGGAGAAATAACATAATCCGGTTTGAAGTTGTTGTTCACATCAACTCCTAATCCTTTTTCTTTCAAATCGCGGATGTGTCCGTAGCTTGAAAGTACTTTATAATCACCGCCTAAAAATTTTTCTATGGTTTTAGCTTTTGCGGGCGATTCTACGATAACAAGATTTTTTTGCATATTCAATTTGTCTTTTTGGGGTGCAAATTTACTAAAAAATTAGAACATCACACTTATTTTTCCCATAATATTGAATTTTAATATCAGATAATCAAATCAAAAGAATGTTGAAAAATATTGAAATAAACGGAGTATTAAAAACAAAAAAGATATAAGATAGTGTAATTTGAAAAAACAAATGTATCTTTGTCAAATAATAAACACTATAAATTGATGTCTGAGTTTGAATCTATATTACCGTTTAAAGTTGAAGGCGTTGTAGAACGACTGATGAAAGAGCGTAAAATGTCTTTGGAAGATGCGTTGGAATATCTTTATTCTTCACAACTTTACTCACTTTTGGAACATGAAGAAACAAAAATGTGGTATTATAGTCCTCAAATGTTATTACTTCTGCTCGAAAACGAAAAAAAAACAGGAGAATTAGTATTGCCTCAATAATTGAATAGATGGGAAACGAAAGCAACATATACACATTTATCATTTTTTGTCTTGAACATTACCGGCAATTCAAGCAGATTACGGCGATGCAGTCGCTAACGCTGTTTCGTCGAACAGGTGCATTTCAATATCTTGCTGAAGGTTACGATGTGTTACACACTCAAAGTAGAGATTATATTGTTTCCGATATCGATGATTTTATTCATAATCACACAAAAAAATGAAACTTTATCACGGAAGTACTGAAATTGTAGAAAAACCAAGGATTATTACAGGCGATAAGTTTTTGGATTTTGGTTATGGATTTTACACCACTTCGAGCAAAGAACAAGCGCTTCGTTGGGCGGAGATTAAGAAAAAACGAAATAAAAGTGAAAATTCATATCTTAATATCTATGAAATAGATGATACCATATTTTCTAACCGGTTGTTTTCTATTTTAACGTTCAACAATCCAAGTCGTGAATGGTTGGAGTTTGTTCTCGAAAACAGACGAGGGAGTGTTATGCATGATTATGATATCGTACGAGGTCCAGTTGCCAACGATACGCTTTATAGAATAATTACAATATACGAATCAGGCGTTTTAACATTTGAAGAAACAATAAAGCGTCTGAAGGTGCATGAACTTTTCGACCAACTCTCGTTTCATTCCGAAAAAGCATTGGAGAGTCTGGTATTTACCGGCAAAATGTAATCATTTTATTTATTCTCTACAGTAGCTATTCCTTTTTCCCCCGCCGTTTTAATTAAAAAATCATAAACCGCATCGTATTCATTGGGAATTACTCCGTCAAGAATGGCGTCTTTGATGGCCGATTTCAGTTCTCCAACCATTCTGCCGGGCTGGAGATTAAACATTTCCATAATCTGCAAACCGTCGATGGGGGGTTGGAAATTTCGGATTCTATCTTTTTCTTCTATTTCTTTCAGTTTACTTCGAACTAACTTGAAATTGGATAGAAACTGCCGCACTTTTTCAGGATTTTTGGAAGTAATATCGGCTTCGCAGAGGAGCATTAAATCGTCGATATCGTCGCCGGCTTCAAACAGCAAACGGCGGATGGCAGAGTCGGTTACTTCTTCGTCCGACAAATTAATCGGGCGCAGGTGCAAGGAAACCAACTTCTCGACGTATTTTAGTTTCTCATTGAGCGGAAATTTCATTCGCAGGAAAATTTCTTTCAGCATCTTCATTCCGATAAACTCATGGGCGTGGAAGGTCCATCCGATTTTAGGATCAAAACGTTTGCTTTTGGGTTTCCCGATGTCGTGAAACAATGCCGCCCAACGCAACCACAGATTGTCGCTCGTTCGCGCCAAATTATCCAAAACCGTCAGCGTATGACTGAAATTGTCTTTGTGGCCGATGCCTTCCTTGGTTTCAATTCCTTTCAAAGCGATTAATTCAGGGAGAATGATTTCCAACAGACCGGTTTTGTCCAATAAGTCGAATCCGATGGAAGGACGAGGCGACAGAACAATCTTATTCAATTCATCCACAATCCGTTCCTTGGAAATAATCTCAATTCGGTTCTTGTTGCGTTCGATGGCATCAAACGTTTCGGGATAGATAAAAAAACCTAACTGAGAGGCGAATCTCACGGCGCGCATCATTCGCAACGGGTCGTCGCTGAACGTAATGTCCGGGTCCAAAGGCGTGCGAATCAACAAATCTTCTATATCCAGCAAACCGTTGAACGGATCGATCAGTTCTCCAAACCCTTTTTTGTTGATACGAATGGCTAAGGTATTTATTGTGAAATCGCGGCGTTTCAGGTCGTCCTCAAGCGTGCCATTTTCGACGATTGGCTTGCGGGAATTGCGGTTATATGATTCTTTCCGAGCGCCGACAAACTCAATTTCGGTATCTTTGTATTTGACTTGGGCTGTTCCGAAATTTTTAAAAACAGACAAGGTTGTTTTCTTTCCCAAATTTTCGGCCACGGCTTCCGCCAATTGAATACCGCTTCCTACACAAACTACGTCGATGTCTTTGGACGGCCTGTGCAGAATCAAATCTCGAACATAACCACCTATGATATAAGTATCTACTTGAAGATTGCCGGCTTCTTCTGCAATCGCCTCAAATACTTTTCCCCGTAATTTTTTCTTTATTTCAATAAAATTAAGTTCCATATCGGCAAAGGTACAAACTTTTTTCACTATTTTTGTGCAATAAAAAGACAAAATCATGAAGTTACCTCTTTTTTTCATCTGCGTCCTTGTCCTGCTTTTTTCATGTAACGAAAAGAAAATGGACGCGCGTGCTTATCTCGAAAGTGCAAAGAGTTTTTACACAAAAGCCGATTACGATTCAGCACAAAAAATGTTGGACAGTCTGAAAGTTCTTTATCCTAAAGACTTTAGAGCGCTAAAAGACGGTTTACAATTAAGCCGTTTAGTCGAGATTAAACAACAAAACCGGAATTTGGTTATCTATGACAGTCTATTACAAGTTCGCAAGATAGAACAGGATAGCATGAAGTCCGATTTTATATTTGAAAAGAATCCCGACTATAATGATGTTGGAAAATATCATCAGAAATCGCAGAAATTGGAGAACAATTTACAGCGTTCGTATATTCGCAGCGAAGTGGACGAATTGGGAGATATGAGAATAGCCAGCGTATATTATGGCGGCCACTCGATTCATCATACCGGCCTGAAAGTTTCCAATTCACAGGGAGATTATACGCAAACGGAATCTATTCCATACGACGGCGGTATGAATTATTCATTTACCGATTTGAAGGCGACGACAGAAGTTGTTACCTATTCTAACGGGAAAGATAATGGAGTTATCCTGTTCATTTACAATAACGCAAAACTTCCTCTCAAAGCTGAATATACCGGTGGAAAGAAATATAGTATCATGATTTCCCCATCCGATAAGGAAGCTTTAGTTAAAACCTTCGATTATTCCGTTGTCCTTTCGGACATTGATAAACTGAATAAGGAGAAGGAAAAAGCTTCCAAACGGATGGCTTATTTGCAGGGGAAGGTTGCGAATTAAAATACATATCCAACGCCGATAAACAATGAAGTAAGTTTAACATTATCCGGATCGTCCTTGAAAACATTAGTTAGCCCGTAATGGTATCCTATTTCTATTTTAAATCGGTCGATATTAATGCCATACATAATACCTAACCCTGCATTGAGAGAGTTAAACGCATCTTTAATATCAACTGATCCGGAATCAGCATAACTTCCTTTTGCCGATAAATTATATCCAAAATAAGGACCTGCTTGTAAATACGTCTCAACTTTTCCGATAGGAATACTATATCCAATATTTATAGGAAGTTCAAGATAAGTCGTGTTTATGGTAGTTTTAACTCCATCAGTATTATCTTCAAAAGATTTAAAACTAAACATTAGCCCGGAATTAAGATAAAAATTACTCTTCAACGAATAATACATCGTAGGTCCGATTTCCACGCCAAATTTACCTTTCCATGATTCCAATCCGCTAGCAATCATTGTTGGACGGGATATCCCTGCTCTAACTCCCCAAACTACTTGCGCGCTTGCGCTGCTCAAACCTATTGCCAAAATGGCAACAGCTAAAAAAATTCTTTTTTTCATGACTTTTAATATTTTATTGTTAAAACTAAATTAATGATCAATCATTGAACCAATTCAAAATTGTACTTGTATCCTAATCCGGTTTTTCTGCTCTTGTATTCAAATACAAAATCTTTTTTCCCATTTATGCTAATGTTGTTCGACCATTCGTTCTTTGCCCACACCAAACGCAATTTGTATGTACCCGGCCTTAAATTTTCCGCATAATTGAGTTGAAAGCCTCTGTTAAAATCCGTCTCGCCTATAAAATAATCGCCTAAGTAAACTTTTATCGGGAAATCTATTCCTTTGAATGTAAAATTCAAAAACGATTTTTCGTTCACATATACGGGCGTTCTATCTACAACCGGTTCCTGGATTTTATTGTCGCCATTTTGCACCGGCGGTTGCACCGGTTGTTTCCCCTGCTGCTGGTTGTTGCTTGCTTTCAAGTTTTCTATTTCTTCTTTTAACTTATTATAAGCGTCTAACCAGTCCTGTTTCTGTTTTATGCTGAAATACTTTGTTATTCCTGCTTTGATAACTCCAACTTCTAAAGCAGGCATATCCTTATATTCTTTCGCAATAATTTTAATTGTATATTTTGTTATACCGCCGATTTTTGTATCGGTTGGTTGTATGCAAAGCACATAAGAGTGGGTTTCGTTGTCGTATGGAGATATATTTTTCAGGCGACTTGGCGTGTCGGGCAAACTGAATTTCAAGTCGGGAATGGAAGTGTAAAATACAATAACTCCAACATCAGGCGTGCAGCTCTGGTGGATGATCACCGGCGGATTGTCTTCTTCTACAATGACAAACTCCTGCAAAGCAACTTGCGAATGTGCGCAAAGCGTGCTGCATAATATAAACAGTAATATTAAATAGTGTTTCATATAAATATAAATTATTTTCTTACAGGGAAATCTCCCAAACCAAAAATGTCTTCTGTGTTGTAATGAATATCCTCTCCGGAGTTTGGGTCTTTTAGCGGTTGCCAGGTTCGTACCCAAATGAGCGGATTGTCTTCGTCTTTATAGTCGATCATTAAAAATAGCCAGCCTTCGTCGTGATACCCTCCCGAAGAATTCCATTCCTGTTGCAGTGTAACTCCATATATATTGGGGTGACCTTCGTTTCGCGTAACGACAATATTATCGAACTTGATGTTGATGTACGAATTGGAGTTAAAAACTTTTTGTAAATTTGCGAGATACTGTTTTTTGTTTAGGACGCTGTATGCTATTTTTTTACGATCTAAGGCAGTCGGCACATCGCCTCTTTTTTGCTGTTTCAATACTTTGCCGGTAATAATCAGGGCGTCGTCGCTGTAAATATCATTCAAAAACGACATGTCTTTGCGATTGTATGCCGTACGAAAATTTTCCACTACGTCCACAACCATTTGCCTGTGCCGCATATCGGCAACTTCTTTGGCGCCGGCCATGATACCGGTATAATCGTTTTGCGCTATGGAAATATACACATCGCTGATTTTACCACCTGCGGTAAATTCCAAGACAATATCATGATATTGATCTTCCGGTTTATTGCCTTGCTTAAAAAACACGGGGATATTCCTTACCTGATAACCGGTTTTAGATTTTAATATCCTCGCTCTAATGCCTGTTTCCGTACAGTAGAAATGGCTTGTAGCCCAAAGGGTTTGAATACGCTTGCCGGCATCTGCCGTAACATTGTTCAGCGATAGCGAAAGCCCCGGTTTATTCTGGTCGTAGGCGCGTTTGATTTCTTCAAACACCTTATTGGCGTTAGTTTCCATCGTTTTTATGACGTTTTCGGGAGCAGTTTCCATAAACGTAAACTCAGTAGCGTACTGTGCATACGCCCGGGTGCACAGCAAGCTGCAAAGAAGAACTGCGGCAAATTGCCGGAAAAATTTATACTTTAACATACTGATTTGTTATTTGTTATTGTTTTGTTGCATATACCATAAATAATAATCTTCTATATTGTAATATTTTTCGGGATATAAAACAGTATTACCCGATAGTAAATCGACACGGGAATTACCGCCCGGATAAAGCAGCGCCGAAAGGGTTCCGCTTTTTGTAAATACAGCGATAATACAATTTTCCGGATTACTAAATCCTTTAGAACCGCTGCCGATTTCTCCGCGAATAAGCCCGTTCAATATTGCTGTGCGTTTGACTTCTTCATACGTTTTGCAGGCAGCCAATTGCTGTAATACGGAAATGTCTTTTTTTACCGGATTTGTTTTCGATATCGGCGACTCCTCCTGTTTTGAAAAAGCTTCCTCTTTTTTGGTGGGAATCGGAGCAGCAGGAGTCGATTGTGCTACGGGGGTTTGCGTTATTGGTCTTTTTGTTGCAACTGTAAGCATTACACTGTCTTTATCAATCCATGCCAATATCTTAACCTTTCCTTGTTGGGGTATCCGTTGTAAATGAGCGCCCATTTCAATTGAATTGAGTATTTCATCCCGTTGTTCCGATTGCTCGACAGCGTCTGAAATGATTTGATTGCTCAGTTCGATAAAAGCGTTCATCTTTGCTATTTTTTCATCAAAATCGGAACCCTCGCCCCAAAAATACTTTCCCGACATTTTTATTTCGATTTCTCTTTCTTTCGGCAAGTAATCTTGTCCGTAGAGGCGCGGCTGAATTGCAAATGTGAATGTTGCAATCAACAAAAAGCAAACGATACATTGCGTTTTATTTTTTCCCATCATTTATTTACCGAATAATGTATTAATGTTTTGTTGAGGAATGTTTGAATACAATTGCATTTCCATCGTTCCTCCGTTTATTAAATCATCCGCCGAGATCGACACAAAAGCCAAATGAATGCAATTTGCAATTTTGTCTTTCAATATCAGTGTGCCGGTAAGTTTATCTTTTTCAAGCGATTCAATACCGAAATACCGGTCGTAATCGCTATGGAAATAGTCATCAAAATCGCGGCTGTTTACCATATATTTTTTTACCACTTTTCCGTACATCTTGTGAGTAATATTGATTTTATAATTGTTTCTCGCCGAAACGAGCAATGCGTTTGCAAATGATTCGGCAATCAACGATTTATCGAAAGCAAGGTTGTATGTGCTGTCGGCTTTCACATAAAACAGATCGTTATTGATTTTCGGGGTCATAAACGGACTTCCTTTTTCCACGTATATGGTATCGTGAAGCAGTTGCAAATAACTGTAATCAGGTGCGAGGCCGCTGTCTTTTGCCGCAAAGTGATTTTTCAACTGAACGGCAAGCTGTATGTCTCGCTCTTTTTTGTCCATGCCGGTCAGCAATTCGCTGTCGGGCCGGAAATGAAACGATAATTCTTGTTTATCGGTAGAGAGTAACGTTACATCGTATTTTTTACTGTCAAAATTTATCGTAATGCCGCTGTTGTTTTTTAATATGTTCAATAATTGCCTTTTGTTTTGCAAAAGACTTTGTTTGACAGGCTCATTATTGAGCAGAATCGACAATCCGTTTTCTTTCCAAGTAATGAATGTTTGATTGACGTCGTTCGACAGCAATGCAATCAGCAATTCCCGCTCAATGAAGCGAACTATTGGCATGTAGATTGAACTGCTGTCGGTTTGCATAAACCGGTAACCGATATTTTCCAAAACACGGTTTTCATCCCAATGGTAAATAATAGGAACAGTTTCGTCTTGTATCATATCGCTGCATAAAATAACTGTATCGGTCAAAGTACTATCTGTTGACAAACAGGTTTCGGGCAGCGACCCATAAAGATTTTTCAACGACTGTGAATAAAAGATTTGTTGAGCATTGCCGTAAGACAATGCCAGCATTTCCCCTATCAGTATTATTCCTATTTTTACCTTATGCATTTGACTTAGTCTTTTCCTATATCATACGGATTTGGACGCTTTCCTGCCAATATGGTGGCTTTTAAGTTATTGTTTTTATCAAACAACTTACCATTTACAATATCGCCATTTCCCCAAGTGCCGACAAAAACATCACCGTCTTCGGCATAGTAGGTGTCGCTTGCGTGTTTTGCGATTTGAGTATGTCGCGTATAAAACATAGTACCTTCGCCTTCGGGGATTCCATTTTTCAGAGAGCCTGAATACTTACCGAAAGGATAAGTTTTGGAATTTCCCGGTTGCGGGGGCTTTACAGGTTCGACTTTTTGGGGTTGTTCTTTTACGGGTTTCACTACCTCCTTAGGTTTTGTTTCCACTGCGGGTTTTACTACTTCTGCGGTTTTCACTGTATCTTCGGTTTTCACTGTAACTATTGGTTTCACTGTATCTAAGGATTTCACTGTATCTAAGGATTTCACTAATTCGTCAAAATTTGAAGAATCTCCAACCGCTACAAAACAAGTTGCCGTAATTCCGTTAATTGTTGATGAATAAATCACAGCATTGCCATTGGCATAAGCCGTAACAACTCCATTTGTATCGACAGAGGCAACTATTTCATTGTTTGATCGCCAGGATACTTTTTTATTTTTTTCCGGCACATTAGGGGGTAATATAGTGACGGTCAGTTGTTCGCTTGCGCCTGCATTTCCAAGCTTTAATGAAGTTTTGTTGAGGATTATGCTGTCGGGAACAATTGAATAGTCGGTAGTGTCGGCTTGATTCACGGATGGCGACAGGCAATCAACATGAAATACTTTACACTTTAATTCGGAAGGAATAAGTTTGGTCCAAATAAAGAAACCTCCCACTGCAAGCAGAGCTAATATTCCTATAATTAGTAAGATGTTTTTCAAGACAGATGGAAATCCCTCTTTAGGTTGAATTTCAACTAATCCGCCTTCACATTCCGGGCAAATAAAATCATCTCCCGAATTTACTTCTATCACTTCATGGGCATTTGCTTTTGAACAATTGCCGAAGTTGATGCATTGTCCTTTCTTTACTGTTGAACTCATATTTTTTTATTGTATTATTGTTGTTTACTCTTTACCGTCATTGCGAGCCGCTTGCGGCGAAGCAATGGTATCAATGTATAACTTTTTGATGCAAAAGTAATAAATATTTGTAAATACAATAAATAAAATTGAAAAAAAATTTGTACTTTATTAAAAAATGAGAGGAAAAAAGTTGTATTATTCAACTTTTCGATTGCTTACGTTTTATTAGCTATGCAAAAAATCCGGAAACCGTTATTTGCCTCGACCCCAAAGAAGCGACCTGCAATGGAATTGTGCAACGCAAAGCGGCAAAACACAAAACGGCTGTCGCATCTATAATAATAATGAGTATCAAGTCAAGGAAACTCTGTCAGGCAACTATTGTTCCGACCGCTCCCGTATTCGGTACAATGTACATTTTCATAAATATTTGGTGAAATATTTTAATATTGAAATCAATATCATTATCTTTGTATTGTAATAATTAAATGAATAGAAATATTGAAGTATTCAGAATTAGAAAAGAAAATTAAAGATACAACAAATTGCCGGTTTTTCCGAAATGGAAGCCGACATCCTATTTGGAAAAATCCTGATACCGGAGAGCTTTTTGAAATGAGTCATCATGGAAGTCAAGAAGTAAAACCGGGTACATTAAAAAATATTATGAAAAAATCAGGGGTTAAACTTTAATTCTTGATAAAAAGGAGGTTAATATGAATAAAGTGAAAGCATTTATTGAGCGTGGGAGTGATGGAACCTTTGGCGTATATGTTGATTTAGAGGATAATACGTTAAATTATGGACTTATTGGAGAAGGAAATACAGTTATTGAAGCTATTGAAGATTTTAAAATATCTTATCTTGAAATGAAAGAATTGTATAAAGAAGAAGGGATGCCTTTTGTCGAAGCTGAATTTGAATTTCATTATGATACATCATCTTTTTTGAATTTTTATACCACTTATTTTTCACTCGTAGGATTATCAAGATTGACAGGTATTCATCAGGGACAATTAAGTCATTATATAAATGGCACACGGAATCCGAGTAAGCATACCATTCAAAAAATTGATAATTCAATTCATACGTTTGCAAAGAATTTAAGTCAAGTTCAATTTGTTGAAGCATGAAGTTTTATTAGCTATGCAAAAAATCAGGGAACCGTTATTTGCCTCGACCCCAAAGAAGCGACCTGCAATGGAATTGTGCAACGCAAAGCGGCAAAGCACAAAACGGCTGTCGCATCTATAATAATAATGAGTATCAAGTCAAGGAAACTCTGTCAGGCAACTATTGTACCGACCGCTCCCGTAGCTACTTATACGGTCTTATAAACACTTATAAATAATACGTTAAAGACCTGCCCGGCCCTATGCCATAGAGCTGGGCGGAGCGATGGGCAAGAGTTGGGCGGGGCGAGGGCTTAGACCTGGCCGGCTCTCGGGTATAGAGTTGGCCCGGTCTCGGGCGTCGTGCCGGACAGGTCTGTCCAATAGGGACGGGCAGGGAATGAATATTTACCATTGCAATAACTTAATATATTTGTACTATCTGCCTACTTTCACATAGAAATCTTAGGCGAAGGTATTTTTTAATTCATGTTTTAAGAGTTCGTATATTTCTGTCCAATCTTTTTTGTAAAATTCAGTAGTTTCGTCTGCAAGTTGGGTGTAAGTGTTTGAGGTGTAGTATCTGTCTATTGCCGTATAACTGCCGTGATAAACTTTCATTTCTTGCCTCCATTTTGAACACAAATCAAATACAGATCACGCACAGCCCACATCGGATTATCTGTATGCAATGCCCACCAACACTCATTTAAGAAATCAAAACCACCATATTTTTTTTAAATACAGATAGGCGTTTTGGCTATTCATTTTATATGTACGGGCAAATTGATTAATAATGAAAGCCAAAAACTTACTTTGTTTTGCATTTCTCTGTCAAGTTTGTATTTTTGTGATAATGTCTCCATAAAGAACTATCTTTATAATTAATACGCAAAAGTACGATTATTTTTCAAAAATAACAATAGCAAAATTGTCATAGTGAGCAAAAGCAATAATCTACCTAAAATGTTTACGAAATTATAATTTCTCATACGGGTTTTTGACTAACTTTTTGGTATATTTTCAATTACAAACACGCTGTCCACCGCTTTCGCCTATCGCTGGAAGATTTACAAGCAATATGTAAAAAGAAAGGGTTGCCGAATTTTGGCAACCCTTTGTTTGTAATTAATTTTCAATTGATTAATTGAAAATATAACGCAACGAAAACTGTATTGAGTATGTCGAAGTGAAACTTTGATAGTCCTTGAATGTTGACGTCAAAACTTCGCTGCTGACTTTCGGGAATGAATATTTACCATTGCTATAACTCAATATATTTGTACTGTAAGTTGTTTTATAAAGTCCCCAACTGCTGTTAAGCAAGTTTGGCAAGTTTTGAATATCAACACCTAATTGAAGCGTGTTTTTCTTACCGCCTACTTTTACATAGAAATCCTGATTGAACTTAAAATCAAGTTGATGATGCCATGGCATTACAGCGCCTCCTCGTTCGGCATATTGACCTTTGCGGCTGCTTAAATATTTATCTTGTTGAATATAAGCCCAAAAGTCATCTTTTTGTTGTTCGCCTGTGTATCCTGTGGCATCAGCAAATGTCCAAGAATTTAATTCTTCACGGGAAGCAGGGATATATAGCAAGTTGTTTGCACCGCCATCGCCTACTACATTACCCATTGTGTATGAGAAACGTGTATATGAATATCCGCCTGCATATCCGAGTTGGCCGCCATCATAAATAAAGTAGGCGCCGGATGCAAAATTTTTAGCATATTCCTTACGAAAACCCAAAGAAGCAATAATGCGGTCCGGTGAGACATAAGTGCCATAACCTAATTCATGCTCGTTCGTTCCGTTCACTCCAAAAGTATTAGTGGAAAATGCTGATGTTACTTGGTCGCCGATACCATCTCCGTATGATTTGGCTTCAGAGTGAGTGTAAGCAACAGACGCATCAAGACCGAAATCAAATTTTTTGTGAAGTTGTGCGGTAATTGCATAATAATAAGATTTATTTTCAGCATTATTTTCAATCAAATAAGCATTCTGATTTGCAATATATCGTGAATATTTTGTTCGGGTATCATTACCATTAAGCGTGATTGTACCGTCTGCTTTTAATCCCCTGTTTGAAACTACAACCGGATTGATGTCTTTATTATAGATTCCTTCCAATGAAAAATCAATAGCGCCGGGAAGTTTGGCATCTAAAGCCAAAGATGATTTCCAGGTCGAAGGCATTTTCAAGTCTTTACTCAAGATAGTGGGCGATTGTGGTGCGAGCGGCGTGGAAGGTGTGTAATTGCCCCCGTAAAGCTCTTTTAAAATATCATTCACGTTTGTATGAAAATAAGGTTGTACTCCCTTAGCTTGAGCTGGAGTATTATAAAAATATTGTGTTTGGCCAACATTTGAATTTCCTACGACAGAAACCAACCACACATAAGGCAAACGGCCTACAAACACACCGGTTCCTCCTCTCAATACATATTTGCGATCACCTGTTAAATCCCAATTGAAACCAACACGTGGAGAGAATGATAATTTTGCACCGGGGAGTTGTGCCGTTGAATAATGAGTTCCTCCAAAATCTAAGTCTGCAAATGCTTGGTTGAAATTAGTTTTTTCTATCGAAGGATAGGTAGGAAGTTCAAAGCGAACGCCCGCAGTCAAGCGGAAATTATTAGTAATATTCATTTGGTCTTGCAGGTATGCGGAGTATTGCTGAAATGCCAATTCGGATTTAAATTGCGATAAATCGGCTGAATTTGAGTGGGTGATAAGAAATGCCGATGGTTTTGCATTATTCATGAAATCAGCCATCGATGAAAATACGTAAGCTCCGTTGCCACCCTGCATAAAGCCGTTTGTCGCTTTTTGGTATTCATATTGAAGTCCTGCGGTCATGTTATTGAAACCCCAGTTCCATGTATATTCATCTGTGGCAACGAATGTATTAACCACACGCGTATTGCCTGCGGTAAATATATCCGGACCGAACGTCATATAACCGGCGCCATCTTTCAAAATAATGGTTGTAGGAAATGTACCGCCTACGTAAGAGCGTGGTTCATCTTGAAGAGAATAGGTGAAACGAAGCATGTTGTTTGCTTTCCCTATGCGTGAGTTCAATTCTGTAGCTATAGATGAAAAGTTTTGCTCCTGAAAATATCGCGAACTTTCAAAATACATTGAATAATTTGAGGTAATACCATTGCCTGCGTTTATGCTTAAACCGGAATTACCCGGATAAATAGTATTTGGAGTGAACGGATTCACTGAACTTGATGGACTTGTTGAATATTTAGATTTAGTGAGAGAATAGCGAACATTTAATTTATTGTAATTGTTAATATTCCAGTCGATGCGACCTAATAAACGCAATGAGGGCGTTTGAGACGGATAGTTGGAAATACGTCCAGGGTCATAATTGTATGTAGTTTTCAAATAATTTAGCATTGTGTTCACGTCACTTTCAGTAGGACGTACTACATTGTTTGTTCCGAATGCTTCTGAGTCATTTTTGCGCAAAATAAAAGATGGTCCCGGACTTACATTGTCTTCATATTCAAAGTTCACAAAAAAGAAAAGTTTATTCTTCAAAATAGGACCGCCGAGAGTAGCGCCCCATGTATTGTATTTTGTACTTTGAGCAATCAGATCATAGTCTCTAACTTTTTTTCCTTGAAAATTATCATTTTTAAGATAGGTATAAGCTGATCCCTTAAATTCATTATCTCCGGAGCGGGTGACTGCATTAATAGCAGCACCCACAAATCCACTTTGTCTTACATCATAAGGAGTTATTGAAACGGAAATCTGGTCGAGAGCATCTAAAGAGATTGGGGTTCCGCTTGCCGGAAGATTTGCGCCAATACCAAAAGCATTGTTGAATGAAGCTCCATCTACTGTTACAAACGATTGCCGGTAGTTACCTCCCCCTACTGCATATCCATTACTGGTAATTGTTGATTGCGGGGAAAGACGCATAATGTCATTCATACTTCTTGTGATGGTAGGGGTAGCCATTATTCCTTCTCTTCCGACAGATGTAATGGCGCCGGCTCTATCGCTTTTCATATTGCTGTTCACATTCCCGACTATGACCACTTCGTTGAGTAATTTGGTCGATTCCTTCAAAGAGACGTCTAATACATAGTTTTGTCCCAATTGAAGATTGATTTCAGTAAAAACTGCCTTTTGATAACCGACATAAGAGATTTCAACTCTATAAGGACCGCCCGGACGTAAACTTTGAATACTGTATAGTCCTTCGGTATTGGTGATTGTACCGTATTTTGTACCTGAAGGTTCGTGAATAACCTGTATCGAAGCGCCAATTATAGCTTCACCATTGTCAGTCACTTTTCCACTAATACTCGATGTTGTCACCTGCGCATAAGTGAAGGTACTCATCACCAGCAACATAGCAACTAATAAATGTTTAATTTTCTTCATACTATTTTTAATAATATTTTATGTAATAAATTTCGTGCAAAATTAGGTATTTATTGTAAAATTTTTGTTAAGAATGGGTGAAAAGTTATCAACAGGTTAAGAAGTTTCTACAAAGTTATTAACGGACGGGTGTTGATAAATATGTGCGTAAATGGAAATTGCATTATAAAAGTTTTAATTCCGGAATTACTTGGGATATTTGGATAAAATCCCTGTCATTATGAAATAATAGAAGATGATTGTCAATTGCAATTTGAGCAATTAGCAAATCAATTGTACTTCGCGGCGTTATTCCTGCTTTTCTGCATTTAAAATATAACCAAGCTGCATTTTCATACGATTTTTTTCCATAAAGCAGATCATAAAAATCCATTGTATCCAAGTATTCTTTTAGAAGAGCAAATTCTTTTTCGTCCTTTGCTCCTTGCAATACTTCCTGATAAACCTGTAGTAGGGATGTATCTATCAGAATCATTGTCTAATTACGTATTGATTTGTAATCATAATTTTCTCTGAGACTAATTTTCCCTTTTAAATCTTTCAATGATTTTTTGTTTCTGCAGGCAATAAAATCTTTTAAAATAGGGTTGAAAGACGCAGTTGTTTTACGATGAGTTGAAATTTCTCTTTTTTTTACTATTGTTGTAGCCATAATTACTATTATTTTAAATTTTAGTACAAATATACGATAAAAATGCCTTATTTTTTCGCCAACAATAATTTAAAATATTTGTCATATACTTCATGATTCCGCTGAAGGAGCATCCGCATTTCGTCGTGTGCCGCTTTATCGTTTTTCGCTTTGATGGCCTCGAATAGCTTTTGTTGGGCATCTAATGTATATTCTTTTTCCCCGTCCACATTGGCATATAGAAAATTCCTCATGCGGGGCAAAAGCGAAAATATGGGCTCCATGCTGACGATAATCATCGGATTGCCGGTCGCTTTGGTGATATTGGTATGAAAGCGGTTGATGGTGTCGGCTTCCAATTGCGTGTTGTCGGGATTACATACTTCGAGGTCGATCAGGTTTTGCTTCAAAACCCGGAGGTCTTCTTCCGTACGGTTTCGCGCAGCCAAACGGGCGATTTGCGGTTCGAAAAGTAATCGCATTTCAATCATTTGAGCAATGAGATTGGAATCAAATTTTAAGTCGTAATATAAATTTAAGGATTTAACTGCATCTTCGATAAGGATTTCGGAAACGTACATGCCGCTGCCTTTTTTGATTTCGATTAGTCCGCGGGCATTCAGGCGTCTTAGCGCTTCGCGCAGGGCTGTGCGGCTAACGGCAAACGATGCGCATAACTCTTTTTCGGATGGGAGTTTATTTCCCGCTATCAGTTTGCGTTGAATGATAGCCTCTTCAATTCTTCTTTCGATTTTTTGACTTAATGTTTGTGTAGTTCCTATTTTTGAAAAAATATCTTCCATTATTTCCCGTTTGAAATTGCAAATGTATGTTTTTTTTTTGAAATGTGCAACATAATGAAATCTTATTCTTTCCACAGTCCGGATTCTATTTTCTCCCGGCTTTCATCGACTAATTCTTTTATTTTCACAGCAGCTTCCCGGATATTTTCAATTTGTATCGAATCGGTTGCAATCGGGTCGTGAATAATCAATTCCATTTTGTGGGGATTAAAAAGATAAGTATGTATCGGTAAAACTTTGAAAGACCCGTTGATTGTAATCGGCGCAATGGGTAATTTCAAGTCCAAAGCCATTTGGAATGCGCCTTTTTTGAATTTGCCCATTTTGCCGGTATGGGTTCTGGTTCCTTCGGGAAACATGACGACAGAAGCGCCGTTCTTCAACTTCGATTCTGCAGTTTGAATGGTTTTTGCCGCTGCCTGAGCCGAAGAATTATCCACGAAAATGAATCCGGCGCGTTCGCAAGCGTAGCCGACCAAAGGAATTTTTCGTAAGCTTTGCTTCATCACCCATTTGATGGGTTGTCCGATGTATCCGTAAATGAGGAAGATATCGTAAGAACCTTGATGGTTGGATATAAAAATATAGGATTGTTTCCGGTTTAATTTTTCTGCGCCAATCACTTTGACGGGGCAAAAGGAAATGAGGCAGGTCAATTTGGACCATATTGTCCCAGGGTAATAGCTGAAAATGCGTTCTCCTCCGAGCATACATCCGATGCTGGTGGTTAGCGCCGTTAGTATGGTTATTAGAAGAAATACCGGCAACCAGATCAACAATTGGTATAAAAAGAGAATTATGCGTTTCATTTTGTCGTAGTTTTTTTGTACAAAAATATTACAAATCACTCAAAAATGCAAGATATTTTTTGATTTTGTTTACTTTCTGGATTACTTCGCCGCAAGCGGCTCGCAATGACGACTGAGAACAAAAATTTTCACACGTCATTGCGAGGGCTAAGCCCGAAGCAATCTCCAAATACTATAGATTGCTTCGCCGCAAGCGGCTCGCAATGACGAGTAAAAACGAGCGGCTCGCAATGACGAGTAAAAACAAGCGGCTCGCAATGACGACTGAGAACAAAAATTTTCACACGTCATTGCGAGGGCGAAGCCCGAAGCAATCTCCAAATACTATAGATTGCTTCGCCGCAAGCGGCTCGCAATGACGACTGAGAACAAGAATTTTCACACGTCATTGCGAGGGGAAGTCCGAAGCAATCTCCAAATACTATAGATTGCTTCGCCGCAAGCGGCTCGCAATGACGAGTAAAAACAAGCGGCTCGCAATGACGAGTAAAAACAAGCGGCTCGCAATGACGACTGCGAACGAGAATTTTCACACGTCATTGCGAGGGCGAAGCCCGAAGCAATCTCCAAATACTATAGATTGCTTCGCCGCAGGCGGCTCGCAATGACGAGTAAAAACGAGCGGCTCGCAATGACGACTGATGACTGAGGGAAATAAAAAAATCCGTTAGGGTTAGGAAACGGATTTCTAAAAATTCAAACAAATTGCTCCCTTAAAAAATTATTGAATCATGTTCATTCACACACTCTGTAACTATTTAAAATCTTGGAACTGTTTTCACAAACAACCACAAAAAGTATTATTCTAATTTGACCATTCCAATAATTCTCCTTGGGAGCAAGTATTCTGTCTGTATATCATATATTGTCTCAAACATCGTGCCAAAGAATAAAATTTTAATATTTATTACTAAAATTGAACATTATTTAATAGCTTCATAAATAACATCTTGTATGCGCGTACGGATGCTTAATTGAGATAATCGGTCGGGTGAGCGGGACGGATATACCCGGTTGGATAAAAATATGTATATCAGATTTTTATCCGGATCTACCCAAAAGCATGTTCCCGTAAAGCCGGTGTGACCGTAAGTGTGAGCAGAAGCTGAACGGCTTGTAGGGCTGTTTTCAGGATCTGTCACGTTCGGTTTATCAAAACCCAATCCGCGACGGCTGTTCGGACTTTTGGTTTTGGTAAATACTTCGACGGTTTCTTTACTCAAAAATCTTTCGCCTCCATATTCGCCTCCGTTCAGCCACATTTGCAGGATTTTTGCCATATCGTTTGCATTGGAGAAAAGTCCTGCGTTTCCCGAAACGCCGCCCATTACGGCTGCCGATTCATCGTGAACGTAACCGGTCAGCAGTTGTTTTCGCCAGTAATCGTCATTTTCCGTAGGCGCAATATTTTCTTTAGAAATTCGTCTTAACGGTAAATAGCCGGTAAAGTTAGCGCCCAGATTGGCGTATAACCAATCATTTACGTACTTATCAAGCGTTTGACCGGTACTATTTTCTACCACTTCTTTCAAGAGCATGAAGTTTAAATCGCTATACACATAACCTGTCTTTTTGTTTAACTTGGCGTTCACGATTTCACTCATTACCGTTTTGGAGAAGTCCGTTTTTATGTAAAAATTATCTGCCGCTTGCCTTTCAATGCCGGGAACCGGATGATCTGAAACCATGGATTCGGTCAATGATTTGTAGAAAGGGAGAAACGGCGGCAAACGGGTTTCGTGAAACAGCGCCGATTGAATCGTAATGTTTTCTTTATCCGAATGTTTCAGTTCGGGAACGAACCGGCTGATTTTGTCCGAAAGATTAATTTTATCCGTATCATACAGTTTCATGATGGAAGGAAGCGTCGCAAGAGTTTTAGTCACAGAGGCCAAATCGTAAACATCCGTATTCCGGACGGGTTTCGTATCATCATAAATAAGATTTCCGAACGACCGGCGATAGACCACAACGCCATCCTTGGCAACTAATACTTGACATCCCGGAAATGCCCGGGCATCTATTCCTTCTTTCACGATGGTTTCTATTTTTCCCAATATTTCGGGCGACATGTTTACTTCTTGCGGTTTCTGATAGGATAATCTCACTTTTTGGGTTTTCAGTCCGTCTCCAAATTTAAACAGACCGGAAATGCTTACCGGTAATTTTCCTTTGGCCGGGATTCCGCCCATAATCAGTTCGGCTGCAGACTGCTGTGCGCCCGGCGTATTTTCGTAAGCTAAAACTACAGACTTTGCCGAAGTGATGCTTTGTTTAAACTGGACAAGGGAGTAGGGTAAAGTAAAAAAACAAATATTAACGTTTGTTTCTTTTGCCAAATCTTGAAGTTCAGGAAAATCGGACAATTTGTCAGAATGAATAGAGCAAATGACTTCGTTGTATTTTTTTAGTTGCTCGAAAATATCCCCGGCATTTTTTTGTGCCTCCGCTACAGTTACATTGAAAAAATCGAAAGGTCCGTACAAAGCCAACCGGTTTTGAAAAACAGAATTTTCGTCCGCTCCGATGGAAAGGACAGCTATCTTTTTCTTTCCTAATCCCTCGATAGGAATCTGATCTCCTTTGTTTATTAAAAGTGTGACGGCTTCATCATTGAGTTTTTGTACCAACCATTGGGCGTAGTCTGTGTTGATTCGTTCGCTAAGACCATTTATCTCAATGGGTTTCAGATTATTTAATCCAAGTATGTATTTGTACTTTAATACTTTCAAACATCTTTCCTCAATGGTCGATACACTGATAATGCCTAAGTCGATTGCTTTTTTTACTTCTGCAAATTCCGAAACTACTTTTGCAGGATTCAACAAGATATCATTTCCGGCCACCAAGGCTTGAACGCAGTTACTTTTTTTCGCAGGGAGGGAAGCGCCTTTCATGGCAAGTGCATCTGTGAAGGTCAATCCGTTGAATTTCAAGTCTATTTTCAATAATCTGCCAACGATTTTGGAAGATAATGAAGACGGTAAACGGGAAGTATTGTCCAAAGCGGGAACCAATAAATGTCCCGTCATCATTCCCGAAAAACCTTCTTGAATAAATTGGACAAAAGGAACTAACTCAACACTTTCGAGATGTTTTTGGGAATAATTTATGACCGGCAGAGTTTTATGTGAATCCTCCGAAGTATCGCCGTGTCCGGGAAAATGTTTTCCGACGGCCATCACTTGATAACTTTCCAAGCCTTGGGAATAAGCGATGCCTTTTTCGGCAACTAATTGTGGATCTTCGCCGAACGAACGGTTTCTGATTACCGGATTATCGGGATTGCTATTGACATCCAACACCGGAGCAAAGTTAATCTGTATGCCTAATTCGCGACATTCTCGGCCTACTTCCGCTCCATACAGTTTAATCAGTTGATTGTCGGCAATGGCTCCCAGCATCATGTTTTTAGGAAACCGGGGCGTATTTTCAAGCCGCATGGAAAGTCCCCATTCCCCATCTAAGGAAATGAGCAGTGGAATACGTGAAGATTGTTGATACTGGTTGGTACTTTGGGCTTGATCTTCCAACGCGCCTTTTGAAAAGAGTATTCCACCAATTTTCTGTCCCTGAATGTATTTCAATATTTTATCTTCGGAGGAAAAATCAGGGTCGGTAGTGACCATAAATAACTGTCCGATTTTTTCGTCTAAAGTCATCAAATCGAAAACCGAATCCACCCATTGCATCATTTTCAACGAATCCGTTATCAGATAGAGCGACGGTTGTTTTTGCGCATAAGTTAGAT
>JGI20166J26741_12001139_pt1 | contig 39740 bp, 60 predicted proteins | sample TergutCu122P5_FD_26741 | JGI IMG/M metagenome (IMG submission 26741)
CTTCGGTGTATCTTTCAGGATTGACAAGTGCAATAACAGTACCACCTCCCAACTTGTATTCAACATGAAATTTATTAAAGGCATTTATTATTCTATCTACGCATGATTTAAATTCTTTTTTCATCAAAATACTTCCTCACATCTATTTTTCTTATTTACGTAATCTCCAAATAATTCCCCAAAATCTGTGAATATTAACCATCTTTTACCGATTATTTTCCAACTTAGAGCTTCCGGATTAAGCCATTTACATGTATATATGAAAGCGTATTCATCCCCATCAAAGAATTGAAATGCTTTATCATTCATTTTACAGTCTAAAAATATCTTATGTTCATTTCTGTTAAACATAATAATCTCCCATTTCGTCTATTCCTAAAACTTGATTCATCACGTAAAATGCTTAAATTCTCTTGTATCTACAGAATTACGATACAATATCAAATTTTTTGCCCAATCTGAAAAACCCATAATACGCATGGATTCAATAATCTCCTTAACAGATTCTTCACCAAGACTAGGAATTGATAAGAATTCAACTGGTGAACTTACTTTATAAATGTCACCGATAGTTAAGAAACCAGCACGTTTAAGAGCGTGGCTTACTCGGGTCGAAAGTCTCAATCTGCTAACACTTTCTTCAAATAAATCAACGTATATCCCACTAGAGGATAAAAGGTCTTTTAATCGTTCAATTCGCTGTTTGAGTTCCTCTATTTCATTTGCTTGATTTTCTATTATTATGTCTTTTTCTCTGTGTGTCATTAATTACCTCCGAATGTCTGAGACGAATTGTCACATTATTATCTTATCTAACTATGGAAAATTAATTACAATACGACCTATCAAGCCCCTAATAGATTCATATTTTGATAAGTCCTTAACATAACCTTTTGCTGTGCTAAAACGAGTATCATTATCACGTTTAAGATATTGAGTAACAAGTGACGGTAATATATCCACAGTATGTTGGTTCATATAAGCTTTACCACTCATCAATATTCTAACTTCGTCTCCAACTTTACATAGCGCGTCATAGGTATTATATCTCTGCATCCCACGCACTAGAGGTATCCAGACTTCACCTGGCGGTTCAGCCATAAACCAGATATTTCTGCTCAATTTTAAACCATTACTGCGTGCTAAATACTCCCATATATCTAACTTTTCCATATTATAATACTGCAACACATCAATAGCAGAAGGAAATTGAGTGGGTTCTGGGGCTATTCCGCACATTATCCTTGGCAGAGTAAAAGTCTCTCTTACTTCAGTACCCAAAGTTTCAACAAATTTATTTTGCAATCTTTGAACATTTCCAATACTTTCATTACTAAAATTCATTATCATCAATTTATCTTACACTGTATTCACCTACCTTCGGACGCATATACTCTTTATGCAATACTAACATACGATTCAATCTACAAACAAAATCAGTCATTTGATAAGAGCATTTGTGATAATCATTTCCTGTATTGCTTCTTGTGGGCCAAGTAAATGTAATCCGTACGTAGAACGCAAATATTTGAATCCGTATTTAGTAATAATTTCATTGCTTGATGTACCTAACCAAAATGTCCAATATCTAGTAATGTATCCTATCCAAAACATGACCTCGAAATCAATAAAAGAATTCGGCTCATAATTCTTTATATCAAAAGCTAAAAAAGATTCATCGAATAATTGTTGGGTTCCATAAGTGTGAAAGTTAGAAAGTTCCTTATCCAAACCCTCACATATATAACTTTTCATATACTTAGTCACAAAATCTTCTGCATCACAAGGATAATCATACACCTGACATTCCTCAAACAAGTTCCCTTGGTTGTTACATACGTTAATCTCAAACGGAATTACGTCATTGTCGTAGCTACGCATTCACGCCTCTCCTTTATCATTAAATATTAACGTAACTTTAAATATAGAGCTCTATTTCAATTGACTGACAATATCTATTATCTTTCATTTATAGTCCGTTTTCCAGCAATTGCCTCTTCAATAGTCCAGCCATGAGTAAAAAGTCTATGATATAAGGTATCATAATTAATCCTCAAATAATCTGCCATATCTGCTAATTTTACCATCTTACCTTGATAAAGTACTTCTATAGTACAATTTCTGTTTCTCATATTTTCTTTTGGTGTTACAAATCTACAATTACTAGGTTCGTAATTTCCATTCTTATCAGGATAACGGTCTATTTGTAATAGGGGTTTCCATCCATTAGTTAGTGCCCAATCTCTGAATACTGTATAATCGGTTAACCATTCATCACAGACTTTTACTGTAGAGTAATTAGGATTATTAGGATTTCCACATCTCATCAACATATTACGCCAAACTTAATAGAGTTTCTCCTTACGAAACCCATGAATAGTTATTAATTCATCGCCCAAACAACCACAAGATTTTGATTGTCCATTACGCAAGTTTGCCCCACTTACCAAATGTGCAGTATCAGCACTGCATGAACACTTACACCACCACATTGCGAGTCTACACTCATTGATTCCAACATACTTTAAAACTGTCCATCTCACATCTGCTGGAAATATCCAGGTTCTCATATCTATAATTCTTGGTGAAAGTAATATTTCCGGCAAACTTAACACATAATCTACATTATACACGTAACCACGCATCTAAATCACCGCCTATCTCTTCCATTAGATTACTAAACAATTTTCCTGTATCGATAGGATGTAATTCTGCTCTTTTTATCGCGACTGATTCTGCCATGTCTGCCCTATGTGATTCTCGTAATTTTCGCTGTATTAATATTTCATCATATGAAACATCTTCGAACCCTGCAAATCTAAAACGTTTATCTGATTTATTGGATTTGGACACATATTGTGTTCCAAGTTTAAACATACGTGCTAACTCTATAGTCACAAAATCGGTTGAAGCATCTGCTAAAAAGAAATCCACAGCAGAAAAGAGTCTGTCATCTGAAATAGTACCAATAATTAAGTCAAATTCACTAACATAATTTCTCACAGAATCACGAATACGGTGAAATTTAGGACGTCTGCTAAAAGAGGACCTGTGAAATGCAATTATAAGTAACCACTTAAGGTCATCTTTTAATCTAAGTATATTTAAGCCTTGCATATTTAAATAGTATTTATTTAGGATAATCTTATCTAAGTCACTACGTAAATAAATCGGATAGTTACGGTCATTATATGAAGTATAGAATCCCTCTCCGAATTCACGTGTTTCTCTCTCTTTTCCTGGTTTTTTATAATCCCACTTAGGAAACTCTACAATCATATCAGATCCATTATAAAAAAGAATCCTACTTAAATCTTCGGATATAACTTTATCATTCAAATTCTGCTCAGTATAATTACCAAAACTCTGCATCTTAGGAATATCCATTTTATCTCCTTTAATAGGCATTATTAGATAGTCTATACGATTCTTAACATAACGTTTTAATACTGATATACAATAAATTAATACACATCTAGTGGTCTACTAGCATAATATCCACGTTTTTTACAGAGAGGATAGGCATTTTCTTTAACCGTTTCTAAAAATTTATCTGAATTATTTTTCATAATATCAGCTAATTTTAGTACGCATTCTGGATATATTGGAGGTTTAGCATAAAATTCATCTTCAAAAATCCAGCTGGGAGGTATTTCGTTAACCCTAATAAAAAATTCTTCAATAGTTGTTACTAGAGCCAATTTCTCGTCAAGAGATAAAGAAGATACATCAGGTTTATTTGATAAGCAACTAATAATCAAACCCGTATCTTTAGTGTAAACAATATCATGATCAAGTTGTGAAAATACCGTTGTAAACGAACTTTTAGAGACCAAATTAATATATGATTGTAATGGATAAATCATAAGCTACCTCCCATCGATGAAGTCTTTTGCTTCTGCTAATAAATTATATTTTTCATAATATAAATCTAAACATTTATAAATATAAGCCGAATTTACTGTTATACCGATAGATTCATACTTCTCTATTAAGGTATAAATATCATTTACATCATTTTTATCTGGACGTTGTCTAAATGCTATTAATTTCATGCATAACAATAAATCGTCGGGTGGTGTGTAGAAATAGCACCTCTTCCATATGATTTCTTTCAAAGTCCTTACACAGTATTTTAATAAATCAATAGAAAAACTCGGCGACCGTTGTACATCTGTATTCATCCAATCGTCTTGTAAATTAAATCGTCGTGCTACTATTTTAATGGCATCCTTCAAACATGAATCCTCCAACATAAAAACATCAATATCTCCGGATAGCCTACGGGATTCCGTACTCAATAAAACAGATATGCCTCCAAATAAATATATGTCGAATTTTACACTATGTGATATTTTACGTTTGTTCAAGAGTTTATCTAACTCATAGTCAAAACATTTTAAATACTTAATCATATCTTCTTTAGACATTGTAACCTTTAAGTCCATTTCTTTTTCTGTATCGTTAACCGGATTGTCGTCTCCAAATACCATCATATATTTAACTCCTTAGTGTATACCAACTTTCCAATATCATATCCGAATTTAGATATAAATTACTGTATTTTTCTACTAAAGTGTCCGTTATTTTAAGTTTATTTTTAAAATCTATTAAATTTTTTCTTTCATACTCATCAAGATGATTTATGTCAATAAACGTCAATAAATCAAGAAATTGTAGAGTATTTACATTTTCTTTTGTTACAGTTGTCAATGGCATTTGCAATTTTACTTTACTATATCCTACGGGAACTATTATCGGACCCTCATGTATATTATTTGTTGTTATTGATAATATCTTGGGTACTTGAGTGGATACACCTGCTAAATTTTCTAAGAAAAGACCTGAAATATAACCATAAATATCACTATAATTAGTAATATATCTACGAACAATAATGCTTTGTACGTTCAATAAAGATTCACCTATTATAGATTCCTTTGGAAAATAATAAACATAAGAATCAAAGCGTTTAATTTTTCCAACAATTTCTAACTCTTTTAATTCTTTTAATTGTTCATTATTTAAATCTTCAATGAAAATTGGAGTATTAATACTATACTCATCTTGCAGTTTTTTGTAATTACTTAATGTAATATTTTCTCGGTTAGATTCACCGAATGCAGTCATTTTCTTCATAATATCCTCCAACACAGATAACACTCAAAATGTAATGACTAATCACCTACGCATTACAGCATCTCAGGAAACTTATTTAATGCCTCCCATTCTGCTTTAAAAAATACTTGATTAGTACATTTATCGTAATCTTCGTCCGACATATTAGGTAAATCTGCGACTTTTACATTATTAAATAACTCGACAACTGAGTATATTTTACTATGGTAATCATCAAATATACGCTTACGAACATCTTGCATCATTTCATCAAAAGAGAATTCTCCCACTTCTCTTACACATACAACTTCTCTGTTTCCATAATTTATGCCATTATGGTAATCGATCATGAACCTTTTCACCCATCTAAACTTGCCAGTTGCTTCTTTACTAACATCCGACATATCTTGCTTTCCAAATTCTATCTCAAATTTTGTCCCATTTTTCACAATATTACCCTCTCATTAAATGTACGATAATTATCATTAAATCGAGTTTTTATTTTCATTATTTAATTCTTACAGGATGTCTTATAACTGTTTTTAATTTATCAGGTGCAGTTTTACGAAAATCCGATAAATAAATCTCGTGGTGTTTAGCGTCTTCATAGATTCTATCAACATATCCATTTATCTTAATAAACTCTCTCATACAATCCACTGTTGACTGTTCAGCAGAAAACGGACCAGTATGCATCATTTGCACGCACAAGCCCTCATTGAATTCAAAGAAATTCAACTTAGAAAAATCAAGGTCTGCTTTCTTAGATTTTGTTATTTCTAATGCACGATTTACGCCGTTTTCATCTACAAACTGCGGTTGTCTTATCATAGCTACCCAATTCCATAAATCTCTATTAGTAAAATCAAATCCTCCGTCCATCCACCACAAACCTTCTAGTGGAAATACAGTATAATCATAATATCCAACAACGTTTGTAACTTTCATTTTTATAGTATATGACATGGAATAGAGAACTCCAACAGCATTCTGATATATATCACTTTCAGGAGAACCAGTACCAGACATAACCAAGAAATTCATCGCAGGTACATTAATTAATGATGGAGCACTGTCTGGAACATAAAGTTCCTTATAATGCTTCTTATACTCAATTTTCATAAATTAATCTCCTATATATAAATTATTATAACTCAGTAAGTAAGTTATACAATAAATTCTCATCACTTAAACTTACATGCACTCACGTAACTCATGTTTAATAGTATAATTCCTATTATAATAATTACATAAATATTCACAATTATTCCCAAATTCTTTCCAATTTATGCTAGAATGATTATAGTTTAACTTACCTATAACAAAATAATCAATAAAATCGACCTTCACTATTAAATCGTAGATAAAATTTGGGTTAAACACAGGTTCACAGCACACCCAAGTTTGTATACATTTACTCTTCGCAATTATCAAAGTACGTAGTCTTTCTACTTCTGATGCCGCATTAGGTTCATGATCAGGCCCACCAGTAAGAGTGATACCGAATTGATCATTACAATCAAGCAAATCAAAATCTCTTAATGCTAAATCGCCGCCTTTTGTCAATATATGTAAATGATTTCCAGCATCTTTTAAAATTTTTATTATATCGCGAGTTGCAGTAGTATCAATACCCCTAGGATATGGATCACAGGCAAAGCAAACATGAATCAGCTTATTAGTGAGACCAGTTTTATTTACTTGAAACTTAACAGCTTCGACTATACCTGGCCTCAAAGTTACATTATTATGAAAATACATTCTATCCTTATGCATCACCATAGGAGCATAACAATATGTACAAGCATGAGGACAACCATTATATATATTTAAAGCAAGATATCCACCTTTAGCAGAACCTTTGGGCAAATAAATTGGGTTAGTCACAACATTACACCTCATAATTTAATTCATTTCAACTCGGAAATATATCACAAAAGTCCTTCCAATTTTAACTGTATTTTTAACAAATCTAAAGAATACTTTGGAGTAAAATAAACAAGATATATATTTATTAATAAAATGACTACATATACTACTATTACAATAAATACGATTGGAGTAATCTCCGAAATTTTACGTAAAAATACTATACAAGACATTACAATAGATATAACTGTCTCTATCACTATTATATTATCGCCTTCGATAGATATTCTTACAAAACCAAGAGGATTAATACTCAAACATTCTAACAATATTCTAAGCTTCAACTCTTTAGGGTAGTATTTTTTTCTAATTATAAGTAAAACAATAACAGTAATTAATTCCAAACAAATAGTGGTACCAATATAAATCTGTAAATATTCAGCATCATATCTTATAATATTATAAAAAATTATCAACTGAAATGCGAGTATAACTCCGTATATTGTACAAAATGTTCCGAAAATTTTACGGTGTATGCGAATAGTACGTTTCAAATCTATTTCTGCATCATCTTTAGACAACTCAATACCCCCCAATTTAATTTCGTTTGTCAATTTTGATTTTTATAAATTGTTCTCTATGTTTCAAAGCGCCGTCTTTAACTATCTCCGCTTCTTCCATAGTGAAGGGTTCTATATCATCGAATGTGCTTTTAACTAACATAGCATTGCCAAATATATATTGATCAGGAAGAATCCAGTGTGGGGTTGTTTGCAATATTGATCCATAATAATACGTTGCTATAGGGTTAATATCTAGACCTTTTTTCAATTTACCTTCATCATCAACCAACATTGCACAAGAAAATACTGAAAATTCTGACAAAGTTTGATAATGTAATCTACTTAATGGTACACTTTCGTAATAATTTCCAATAATTGATCTCACTACTGAGCTAAATTCATCACCAGAAACTAAGTCAACTATTTCCACAGAACAATCACATTTTAGTACGACACATTTATCTCTCATAGTATTCACAAAATTACTCCTCTGATTTACATAGTTTATAATATGTGTGCGGTAAGTATTACATACGTATCAGCATTAATGGTTATCTTGATACCGTCACTTATAACATACCATTTATTATCCATTTTAACTACTGAATCAGCCTTTTTTATTAAATTTTTACACCAATTACGAGGATCTATAATACTAAAACCTGTATTAGCACGTATTCTACCTATACTTAATTCAGTAGTGTGTAACCTATTTAAATTGTTTAACAACTCAGAGGCTTCCATTTGTGTATTCAAATACAATTTCCCCTTACATAACTATTATAAACAGAAACACAAAAATCCTGAATATAATTATTGTATGTGATATATTGTGTATTTATAATTAATATATAGAGTAAAATATCAGAAATTACGGGTTAGCGCATACAAGGTTATTCACACTATGTTATAAACACGTATCATCCATATATTACCTAATATATCTTTATAACCTACTATTATTCCAAGGAAAAATCGGCATAACGGATACGACCACGATTATACAAATTTTCAAAATACTCTTGGAGTTTATCACTATTGTTGTTGTATTCTTCTTCGCTTACTTCACACGGTATGTTCCAAGTCCATGCACCAAAAAATCTATTAACAGTATCTGGTATATTTTCTGTAACTATACCTAAACAATTTAAAGCATCTTTAATATATAAGTCTGGCCTTCTTCCTCCAGGTGCACAATCAATCGTAATATTGAGCATTTTTCCCATATTATCCTCCCATATATTATAAATATCCCTCTATAAAGTAATGCTCATCAAAACAATGTACATAACAATTATTTCATGTATTATTGCTTAGCCGAGTACATATATCAATATACTTGTTATTGAATTCCTGCAAATCTTTATAGATATCTGGTAATATTTTTATTAATTTATTTCGCACAATCATTATCTCATCAGTATCTCTCTGTAACTTATCAATTTTTTGTTCTATTCTTTTAAGAGTTTCAGAGATATCTCTCATAACAGTATCATTATCTACAACACGATTATTTTCATTTTTAAAATCATGGCTATATTTAGATTTATTATAGTGATCACCAGTTGAGTATATGGCACTTAAATCCATACTCTCAGAAAGTTCATTTATAGTATTATATTCCTTCGAATACATAATATATGACCCCCTAAATTATCAAAAATAGATTTATCTTATTATAATTAACAATGAATCCTATATACTTTATCCTTCTTTAGATATACTAAAATATTTTGCAAGGACATGAAGTTCTTTCATAGTAAAAGAACAAAAGGATTCGAATAATTATGCACAAATTGCCACATCATTATCGAAGTTGTATTGATTTTATTCGAAAGGATAATACTATACATAGTTACCGCTGTAATTTTTGAAATTAACTGTATATAATAACAAAATTTCATTTCACATTTATCATTAAAGTAACTAATTTTAATATTGTTCACATAAGTCTCCTCTAATTATTTAATAATATCAGATTACCAGCGCAAATATACTATCATTTTATTCCAATCAACCATCAGAGGTCTGGTATTCCAAAATTCTAAAAATTTAGTATTATTCTTATTGGAAAGTGTATTTGTTATTTTGCTGTCTAAGAATATCCATAGAAGAAAAGTCATACTAGTCGCAGGTATTACAGCAATAATTTTACGAACATATAAAGGCAGAATGAAATAGGGACTTATAACAATACTAAATATAATTAATACGATGGATAAAATCAATACAGAAATCTCAATTGGAAAACAAAGTTCTCTTTTATTGCGCATTCTTTCCTTCATATCTAATTACCAATCCTCCGAATAAATGATATCATTATTACCGCCAAATCTAGTCATATCATAATTGGCCCATGGTCGTATTGCAGTTAAACTTTCATATTGTTTTCTATCTATCAAATCTAACTCTAAAGCATCATCAATATGCTGTTTAAATTTCATGTATAAACCACGAATTCTTAATTCATCTCTCCAACGTTTTTGAGGAACTAAAGTTACAAAGTGTATAATTCCACGTAAACCCCAATCGCTGAAAGAATACTCAATAAGAGAGCAAAAGGTTGATAATGTATTAAGAAGCTTAATATCACGACGTACAATTACTATATCTCTAGGATTTAACACTTCAGAGATACACTCCAATTCATCGCACTCGTAGGACTTATTCCCAATATATTTCAATTTGCCATTATATGAAGTCAAATATAACAATTCAGCAGAGGTCTCTGATGCATAAACAACGTTTACATTTATAGACCGGCATTTAATATATAATTCACTACCCAATTCTGATATCATATCCATATTCGCCCATTCCAATGCTTCGTAGTACCATCTAGTAACGGATATACAAAACTTTCCACATGATGTATCACATTATCTACTGAATTCGTTAACTGGGACAAACCATTAATCATTTCACGGTTCCTAGATCTAAATGCCTTAAAGTCTCCCCACCCTTTCGCTTCACACATGCGATAAACTTCATCAGTATCTACATCTAATATATCCTTAGTTATAACATATATATCATACAAATCTTTATTTCGGCGAATTATCATATTAGTAGACATTGAACATATTTTATCAGATAACATATCCTCTAAAGGCACACCCCAAAATCTTCCTAATGAACATTTGTATACTATTTTAGGGTAATCAATCATATCGTCGAGTAATTTCACGTCACAATCTATATTTACTGTAGTTAGATGTAAATTTAATTTTAAATTTTCTCTAATTTCCGAAAATCTCGCCTCATTTTCAAGTAAAACTTCTAATTTTTCATATGAATCTGCATAGAGATCAAAATCCAAATCTTTAGTTCCACGCAAAATCGAAATTCTATGCTCTCTCAATATATGTCTTAATAGGCATCCTCCTTTAAATATTGCTCCAATCTTATTATTGTAACACTCTGTAGATAAACGGTAAAATATGTCGTCTAATGTTTTAGTATATTCACGTGTAAATATCCTATTACACCCACCAAATGAATTCATCCTCTTAAATTCCATATTATATTCCTCCAACGATACATCATAAATATAAATCTATATGGCTAACTGACCAATCTACACGTATTATTCTATTTGCCCAAAAATTCAACAAAGATCCATATTTAGTAAAATGATACTTAGAAATTAAATTCAATATCCATACACATACTATATTATCTGCGGCTATCCTAACAAGAATTATCATGCAAAATGACGCAGTTATTGCACCAACCCAGCTTAACCATAATGGAATTCCAACATTAGGATTTACAAGTATAGTACCTAGAAATACTACTAACAATAATACTATAGCCACCCAAATGACTGGGAGACTTAATATTTTACGTTTTTTGATCATAATTGCCTCCCGATTTTACAATGTAGTCACATAATGTTAAGGGTTTTATTAATGCCAATAATAGAATTTTATTACCCACATAAATACTCGGTTAATATAAATCAGTACAATACTCATACAATACTTCCAGTAACATCTAATAACTTAGATTCTGCTTGATTTCTTAATTTTATAGCAGCATTAATGTCGTCTCTAACTCCGAGATAGATATTTTCACTATTTATAATTATATTAATTCTCCACTTACTTAATCTAGAGTCCCAAGTAACACCACATACTCCGGATCTACCAATTCGTCCACGATGTTTTTTATTCGAATAATGCATAATTTCACACATTTTATCAAGTTTCTTCAAAGGATCTTTATCTAGTAATCTACCATGTTTCATACACCCACATGAATGAATTCTACCACCCTTTAACCATGCCCCGGGAACACATATAACTTTGTTACATACACATCTACATACCCACCTATAATTTTTCTCTCCTTCGAGAGGTCTAGGCAGTCTTTCCAATACTGATAAAAAACCGAACTGTTTGTCTTTAAGGTCTAAAGGTCTACGCCCCATAGTATCACTTCCATATTTATTATATAAATTTTTAAACGTATGAATTATATACTATTAATTTTTACCAAACGAATCCATCTTCACTGTAATAATATTATTTTTGATAAGTAACTCATCGCTTAATTGTTTTATATAGAATACTTTATCATATTTATCGGTATACAGGAATTTTTCTCTATTTTCCTCTGAATTAATGAGTTCGGGATAGGCCCTTAATAGCCTCTCTTTAGCTTCCTCAAATGTATTGGAACGAAGTAAAATATTATATGTATACCGCCCTTCATTACTATAAACTAACAAAACAAAAAATGGTTTACTCATTTTTGATCTACCAACATTACATGAACTTCCCGGATAATCTCTACAGTGCGACGATCTATAATCATGCACAAGACATTTTGCAGTGCCATCAGGATTTTCTTGTAACCATTTACATCTATCTTCCATAAATTCAGAATTGTCGTTTATATATGAATCCACGTAATCTGACCCATATTTCATTCCTAATTCTTCCAAAAGATCTGGGCTCAAATTTGACTTGCTAGTCCTAGGTATAAGAGCTAATAAACCCTTACAACAACTACCACATCTATAACAAATCATAGTAACCCCCACGCATAACAAAGTATAATCGCACCTTTATTATAATAGTTTAGTATAGACTAAGTAATTATAGAATAAGGGTACAAAAATACGACATAATTATAAAGGATAGAATCGTTAGTTTTATTTATAATTACTTTATTTTGGAAAACTATATTATATTCACGGTTATACTACAATACAATAAAATAACTATCTGCCATTTTATACGAAGATAAATGGCAGATAGTGTATACACTTAACTTATAAAAACTAGTAGTCTATTTAAATTGTTCATATGTACTGGGATTATATGGAATATTATCATTATCCCTAGGAAGTTGTAATATAGGGCCAGCAGACAGACGTTCATTAATCTTTTTTATTTGCCGTTTAGTTAATATAATATATACAGTAAAAAGAATAATAAGAAGGATAACCACAGACATTAGTAATATATCTAATCTACTGACAACATTATTTTGTTGCACTATATCATTGGTTTCACTACTTTCATTATTTGTACTAGCATTTGATGAATTATAAGTAGATTTAAGTGCAGTACTATAATGATCTTTCATACTATCTAAATAGTTGTAATCCCATTTATGAGATAATACTTGATTATCCGAGCTATTAGTACCTTTAAGTATGACAACACCTGATTCAATTAAGAACGAATCTTTAGTGATTGCATAGCATTTAGCTTCGAAATTGCCGGTTTTATGTTCATAGTATTCAGAACCATTAGTATTGTTTGATTTAGATACATAATTGGCTAATACATGAAAGTTTTTCTCAAATATCTCTACATTACCTGCTGATGGTTCACGTAATAAATATTTACTGTATAACGACGTGGGATATGCTGTGTATCCGATATTAGCTATACTATACTGTATCACAACAGTCGCCATAGAGTCATTAGTTTTAACAGTAAAATAATCCATATCCAGATATACCAACTGCTCAAGATCTTCAATTTGATCTAAATCAATGCCAGACAATTCGCTTTGAGGCACAGCGGTAGAAGTTGCCGTATTAGTCGTAATAAACTTCCCGCAACTACAAAGTAATAACAAGATAAAAATTAAAGATAATTTTTTCATATAAACCTCCTTATTAAATATTATAAGATCAGCATTTCAATATTTACTACTTATGTAAACAAAAATGCGTTATAACCGATATGGTTATAACGTAATTAATATGACTTTTTATCAAAAAGTGTTATCAATATATTCGACTGTAAGTAAATAATTCATAATTATTTAAACGCTTGTAGTTGATCATTCACCCCATCCTTCCAATAAACTACAAACTTATCTATATGTGTTTTAATAAATTCACTAAATCCGTCAATATTCATGCAATATCTCCGTAATATTATTTTATTAAAGCATATTAGCAATGTACTCTAAAGCTTCGCATTCATCTCTTACTAATTTGCCTACCACAAGTTTATAAAATGATACATTTCCAATTCCATTCGTCATTATTCCATCATAATTGCCCAAACTATCTCTATAAATTACTGGAGTATCAAAATCGTAATTTTCTGTCGTAAATATATGTGATAATATTGCCTCAATATTATTACTAACTGATAAATTACCTTTATTTAAATCTCTGATTACCAAAATATTTTTACTATTTTTATTAAATAGTTCATATTCATAATCGGATTCACTAGCTTTTCTTCCGATTTTATTCGGAAGTTGCTTATTAGAATATTTTTTAATTACATTACACATATGATTTCTCCCCCTAATAGCGCGTAATATTATATTCATCAATATAACATATCATAAGTTTATTTAAGAGAAGATATAGGGTTGTTACGATACCTACATTAATTTAATTTTACACTCGTATTCTGAGGAATAAATATTAATACAATTTGTACTAACTATCCGCATAACGATAGAAGACAAGTATAAATCATAATCTCGCTCACTATTTTCAGATATTTCAATCTTATCTTCTTTACATATTTTATCTAGGTCTTCCAACAATTTACCTCCAAATATCTTTCGTGCATATTATTAATCTAAGTCGTTGGTTTATCTTATGTAATTCGATGTAATATAACGTCTTTGTTACCTTTAATAACTTCAAGTCCCAGCCGTATCAAGACATTCGTCGCATTGGAACGCGTTGGATAACGATTCTGAAAACGGAAATCCTCAATAGCTTTAAATATATCATCAACAGAAATCATATAACGTTGTTTTTTGATTGCCATAAAATAGTCACCTTTCATAGAAGTTTATATCAGTAAGTGAATGAATACCATTCTTAGATACCAAATTGTCTACACATTCTGATACTCTTTTATATACTTGTAAAGCTTCTGTTTCATTTTTTGCTCCAATATGAAAACCAACCAGAATAATTAACTTTTTAATCAGACTTTTTATTATAGCATATGATACATTAAGATCGCCCATAGATAAGGGATTATGACCATAACTATTAGCTTTTTCCCAATTAGTCACTTTAACTATAGTGATTATTGCATTTTTAAAAAACGCTGGATCCACTCCACGTGCTACTAATTCAACAAGAGGATTAATACACATACTAAGATAAAACGGTGAAGTTCCATATATAATACAGTATGCGGCTATAAGATTTTCTAATGCCAAAAAGCAACAAAGACATATATCATCTAAACTCTCATCTTGATTTTGAATAAAATACTGTTTAGCAATATCCACATTGTATAAAGCATCATTTAAATATTTTATAACTAATGCGCGCATGATTTCACCTTTTTAATTTCATACACTAGAACGCAGTCATTTTACCAATTTCGTCATTCCCAGGAATCCTATCTACTAAATCCCAATCAGCACCATAAATTAAACCATCTTCGTACAATTTTTCAAAATAGTGAAATAATTCTACTTCTTTCACATCGTAATCCTTTTTTGTGATTGAACACGGAATATACCAAACCCACTTTCCAAATGTATGACTTGTAGTTGGTGGTATATCTGCTTTACTTAGATTAAAAAACTCGGCACACTTAAGAATGTAAGCATCTGGCAATAAACGACCAGGGGCACATTCTATAGATATAAATATGTACTTTCCCATATTACTCTTCCTTTTTATGGATTTTGTTCTTTAGTATTAGCCGCATAAACAGAAGTAGGTAAGGTTTATTTTTTAAACCTTACCAAATAAATTATAGATTACGTTTTTTACTTATTATAATAAAAGCGTTGATAGCAATATAATATAAACATAGACTTATAATATAAAATAATATAATAAAATTCAGAGATATATAATTGATTATATTCAAATCTTCCGATTTATGAACTAATCTAAACATAATAAAGTAAATAAATAGTAATAATGCTGTATAATTTTTCTTCCTAATGACTGCGATTATAAACGAAGAAATTGCAGTAATAAGTATACAAATATTGAGTAAATTATTCAGAGTGACATCCATTTTAAAATATTCTGCAACATACAGTGAAATTACTAGAATTATTGTTGCACAGATAAGGGCAACAATAATACTTTTTACACACAATAATATAAATTTTACTATAGATGAAAACGTTTTTTCATTGGGGAACAAGGCGACAGATTTTACAGTCTTGTTTTTTATTTCCTCTTTAGTCTCATGCTTAATCATATTTTTCAAATTATTAGGCATATTATCTCCTATATGCAAATTTTTTTATAAATTGGCTTTAGAAAATCACAAATTTCCTCATATATTTCCTTAAATCTAATAGTATTATACATCAAATTTTTATGTGATTCAAAGATCGTATTCAACTCAATAAAAGCTATCTTATTAAATAAGTAAATAGAATCATAATCAACTAACCCACCTGGTAATAAATAATCAGAAAAATAAGCAAATATAGTTTCACAATTACTAACATCATTGGATAAATTGTGTATTACATAATACAGATCGATTAATATATCAATGTTAAATACTATTTCAGAACTAACACAGATATTTACTATACGTTCAAAATAATCGGTGTAGTATTCAGATATTAAACGATAACCAGATATGTAAAATTCTTTTCCAATATCGGATAAATGGATGTAAATATTAAATGTTATATTAAAAACTTGTCCTATGTTATTTATTGCTTTATAAAGTAGTGTATACCTAGGTTCGTCGTATAAATTTATATTCTTATCTACAACGGAATATATTACATCCAATTCACTATATTCATTTAAAATTTCCACACATCTATAATAAAATAGTTCAGAAGTGTGAATATCACCCCAAAAGATATTAACACTATCTATATATCTATATGGGATATTATTCTCATAATACATAGACACATATAAGAATCCCAGGTCGATTTTAATGTCAGAAAAGTGGCTACTCTTAAATAGAGAAATTAATATATCGCAGATTAATACATATTTAAATAGATTTTCTTCAAGTTCGTTACGACAATTATCAGACAGTAATGATAAATTATAAAACCCTCCTTTTTCTACATTTATATTACCTATTATGCCAGCTTTGGGTAGATCTCGTAAGAACTTTGTATTACTAAATGTGTAGTCTATATAGCAATTATTATCAGAATTATCTACACTATTTGATCTGCCAAATGCATTCATGTGCCTTGAACGATCCATTAAATCTACCACCAAATAATTATGTGTTTCATTTTATTAATTTAGCATATACTACCAAAGCCCTACCAAAAGATTCGGTACCATAAGTAGTAACTAAAGATAGTATACTATCTTTAATGTTATAATCAATATTTAACTTACTCAAGTCATCACATTTCAATTCAGTCATAAAAATATTGTGTTCTAATCGGCTTTTAATTTCAGATTGCATATATTCAAATGATTCAAAACAAAATTTCCAACCAACTACTCTCCAAGTAGTATCTCCATGTATATTAGTAAACTGAATATCTCTATGTATTTGACAAAAATCTTTAGATGTAAAGTTATATAATCCTGAAAATGTATTTTTTATATTACCAGATTTTCCATAAATTACCCAATTATAATTTTTATTTATACTATTTTTACAATCAAGAAATGGCCAACCATTCTCATCATATTTCCTTTTTATACTATGATTAGTATAATAATCATTAGTTTTTGATCTAACTATAGGACAACTTATACCTGTATTATTCACATTTAAATAGCCTATTACATCTGAATTTTTGTAGTATTTCTGTAACTCGAATACATCCATATTCAATAGATTTTCATTGTTTCTACGTCTGATATTACTTAATATATTATTAAATGCAGAAACTTTACTATGTAAATCAATTTTCATAAATTTACTGAATTTATTAGATTCTTTCACGATTCTATTATTTCTAAACACTGGACCAACTAACGCGATTATAACTACTAACGCGATTGAAAGGTGATCAAACCAATCCCCTATCATGAGACGTATTTCCCCCATCCATAGGAATACAATTTTTTTAGTACAACTGATAATACACTTGTAGGTTAGACTGTGCCATTAATACTGACACGGTCTAACCTACTCACTGGTATTATTCAGATTTGTGACCGCTCTCATCTGAATCACTAGGTTCGCCTTTTGTTTTGTCAATTTTACCCTTCATATGGATTACATCGTAAAATTTACTAATCTTAGATTCCATACTGGGGAACATAGAAATGACTTTAGCGTACATCGACCAAGGTATAAAATACAATATAACAATTAGTATTAACAAATATATCATAAATGCGAATACTTGACCTGCACCAGAGTTTTTTGTTTCTGGTTCAGGTATAGGACTAGCACTCACAGTTATCGTAGGAATCGGGGTATTAGTAATTTCTGCAGGTTTATTTGCATCTTTATACTTAATAAGTGCCTGACTGAAGTCTGGATAAGCCCAAGTATGTGTAAGCACGTATCTATCCGACCCAACATTTGACTTGTCCCTCACAAGTATTAATCCTGATTCTAATAACATTCCGCCTTTTGTAACAGCAAAGCATCTTCCTTCAAATTTCCCAGTTTCATGTGCATAGTACTGCGTGTTATTATCCGGGTTTACACGTTTAACAGCATATTCAGCGGTGACATTATATGCACGTTGAAATACTTGAACATCCCCTTGTTCAGGATTCATTTCTACTAATGCACCGAATTCTGAAATATCTCGCTGTGCATATGCCCCAACTATATTATTAACACGAGTAGTCATGGCATCACCACTGGGCTCAGAAAATCTTGGAAGATCAAAGTCCACAAATGCTTGTAAATTATCAATTGATGTCAATCTACAACCATAGTCTTCCGGAGTTGGTGTTATTTCTTCAGTTGAGGCTGAAATATTAGTATTATTACACCCAAACAAAAATAGCATACATAATATTACCAAGTATCTTCCCACTACACTCCCCCTTTACAATATTAGCATATACTACCTGATTAACTATATTTTATAATACATACCCATCAGCTTTTAACATTTCCCTTACTTTAGTTACGGCGAAACCTAATAAATTTTGTCCGCGCCATTTTAATGGATCAGTAGCAAATGCGCTAGAGCTGGACATACCGATACCCCAAATAGCATCACGTGGACTTGCTTCAACCAATATACTATTACCGGTCGAAAGAAGATAATCACATAAATCTTTATTTTGCGAAAATTTAGCATAATTCCCTTGTACTATGTATCCAAATTTATATTGATCCCATAATACAGAATCAAAATTTGCAATATTTCTACCAAGATCTCTGGCGCGCTTAGGATCATTGGTCTCTAAAATCAAATTTGCTGATTGATAATCCTTAAATAAAAATGCTTTAGCTAACATCATACATTGTTCAGCACTTGAAAATTTATAATCACCTAATGTAAATCTACATGGCCACCATTGACTTAAGCAAGGGCGCATATCACTATCTGTAGACAACATAGTATGACCATAGAATAACAAATAAGTAAATTTCTCTCCCCGTGAACAAGCTTGCTTTAAATCTTCTACATTAAAGTAAATGATACTCACCCTCCTATGAGCTAGTATACTATATTAGCATTATTAACTGCATATAAGAATGAATATACGTAAAAATGGGTAAGAGTTCTATGAATTGTATATATCGTGTAACCACACTACATTATTTTCTACCCATTTACCAAAGTTTACACAAAAATCTTTCATATAATCTTTCATAAAGTCAGTGGGTTCATATAAACGATTATAAGCATACAAAAATACAGCAAACACATAACGCCCAGATAACCTACAACATTTACTTATTGTTGGATTTTTAACGTTTTGTGTTGTCTCGACATATCGTTGCATAAAATAAGCTAAATTGAAATCATAATAAGAGATATTGTAATAAGTTAAACCATTACTTAAAGGTTTCAATAATTCCGATGATTCATCCGATAAAGTATAGTACTCCTTAATAGAATCACCAAACAATTCTATAAGTAATGGAAAAGACAGCCGATAATCATCATTCTTTACTATACTTATATACTTTTTAAAGAATTTATCATAATCGTTAGTCATACGTGATTTATTATTCATTATATTGCTACACTTTTCTATAGTATTTTCAAAATTCATATATTCATATTTATTTTGTTGTATAAGGTATAAATTTCCAAAATTTTTACGCACATATCTCAAAATACTATCAGAATAGTAAGATAAAAACTCATTTAATATATTCTTCACATTCATATTCGAAGAATTCATTGCAATACTAACCATGGTGGACATTTTTTCATCCGATATTAAAGGAACGGCAATAGAGGAATTACCTAAAGGAACATGCAAAAGAACATCTCTAATCCAATGATTACTAAACAGATCGGAGATGTTCTTAGTAATACCTATATTACTTAAAGCAACCAGTGCCCTTCTTAAATCATAAGATAAACTCAAAACTTGATCTGTTGTAATATTATAATTATTTTTAAGTGAAATTAAACGTTCAAAATAACTGTAAGCTTGAGTGTCATCATATGTATATTGCATAGGCACCTCTTATAATATTTTATTATTTAATTTTTCGCTAGTTTTTGTAACTCAGAAGCAGTTTCACATCCTAGTAAGAAACTTCTTACTAAGCCTTCAAGATATTCTTCATCCACCTTGCAATCATTATCTATGCAGTAAGAAGATCGGATATCTCTTTCACTGTAATGCAAATACAGTATTTCATTAACACAATCGCATATTACTTTCCCCTGAAACATCAAAGATCTAATAACTTTGCGAATATTTGTATATTCAAATTCACAATCTAATAGAATCTCTCTGTACACGTTTGGGTACCAATTTGGAAAGAATAAACGATTATCATAAACATACTGCATAGCAAAATCTATGCCAGAATACATTTGATCTTCGTTCATACTCAAAGATGTGTAACCCATCCTTTGTGCTGTAATAAGAAACTGCTCGATGTAATATTGAATCATGATACATCCTCCCTTTGAACTTTTATGCATAATAGATCTAGCAGTGGGAATGAAAATCTGTTTATTTTTTATGGTAATTAATTGCTTCTTCGAAAGAAAGACCCATATTATGTATGCGCTTTGATAAAGTACTCCGATCTATCCTAAAAATCTCGGCCCACTCTGATAAACATTTTATTTTACCATTATACTCAATAAAATTTAAATCTTTTTTATTTCTGTTTTGAACTTCCCAAGTAGCCCAACGCATGTTATCAAATGAATAATTTTTATTACTATCTATGCGATCCAGTGTTAAATCGTCTTTATATCCATTCTCATATGCCCATTTATAGAATTTTTCATAATCTTTAACATCATCATCTACTGAGATACCTTTTCCTCCATAAATAGGATAATTTTCATAAGATGAATTTTCACATCTTTCTATCATGTTATACCATATACCATATAATCTAGGGTTGCTGGCGTAGTTACCATGTATAGTAAACCTCTGAGCATTTAATTCTTTATTAATACACCCACAACTCGATATGGTACCATTTCTCAAATTTGTACCATAGACTACCAATAAAGTTTGCTTCTTACAAGAGCACCTACAATTCCAAAATCCTCCGCCATGATATGATAAAACTTCGAGTCTTCCGTAGATTTTACCTTTTTCGTCTTTTAATCCATATGGCATAAAATTCTCCTATATATAAATTAATTATCATAAAAACCTGTATCTGATCTCCACAGATTAAAACCGCCTTCCAAATATGGTCCTAATTGCGCAGTTGTATATCTTGTAATAGCCTCTTTAGTATAAATATCAACACGGCGTTTAGAATCATTCCATAAAACCTTATCTCCTAATGCCTCCGCAAAAAGTCTTATTGAAACCATCGTTCTGTTATCTTTAATATAAGACGGTACTCCAATATCAACAACTAAACCGTCGACCATAGTAACATAAGATGTGCCTATCACATGCGTAAATACTCCCGGTACTGTGACTGTTTTTGTTTTATCATCCCAATTAACGCTTAATTGTTTATTATCATAAACATAATTATTCCAGGTTTTATAGTAATTTTCTAATACAACTCGAAGGGGAATAAAGACCCTATTATTGACTAAATCGGCCGGAATACTAGCTGAAAGTTGAACCCCTGTTACTACAACGCCGTAACCATCTATCCACACATTAATATCCGGTTTAGTTTCATCAGCTTTAACTGTATAATTTGACAAACATATACAAATAATAGACAATGACAATAATTTCTTAATTTTCATACTACTCACTCCTATTTATATCCTGCATTTCTTTCCAATTGTCTAAAGCAAATTGTAACATTTTTTCCCCAATTCCAGTCTTCTGCGTACCCCTGATACCCACCTGGTCTATACGTTTCCGTACTGCTAATCCTTGCCGCATGATTTATATAATCAATCATACTTTTAATCTTCCAATATGAATTAGGTCCAGAATCCTCCAAACCAGTCTCATTAAATCCCGCTGTACCACCATTTACCGACTGATTAAATATAATAGCAGTAGTTCCATAAGGAACAAGGAACCTGACTGCTGTATTAATTGCCCCGTATGTACTGCCATAAGTGTTATCTGAGAACTCCCACCAGCTATGCCGGTAGTTAAAGGGGTTGCAAACTATGGCATATGCTACATAACTATTTGGAAGATTTCCAGAACCTTTAACTTCTGCTAATAACTCTGGTGGCAATTTTGTTATTGTTCCTGCTTTAACTATATCCCTCCACCGAGCTAACCTATTAATTAAATCTTGGAGATTATAATCAGTATCATTAACATACCAAGACCACTCTACAGGTACATAACTTTGTTCCGCCCCGGTGATCGCTAGCATAAATATAGGGTTCATTCCACAATCTTTACATGCTCGAATTATTTCATCAAGAAAATACCCATCATACTGCCCAAAAACACTACCTTGACTTCTTCCCTGAAAAAACTTCAATAACTTATCCCTATTCACTTCTCGGTAATTTATTTCGTATCTCAATATTCTATCTGAAGTAGATGGTATAGCATTCGGGTTTTGCGTAACAGTTGGACTACCGTCACTAGGAGGACTAGAAGTTGGCATGTTAGGATTTGATGTACTACCTCCACCCGGTAAATTAACAACATCACTGTTACTGCCGCCAAAATTATGATTATTATACCTGCCAGGCTGCGAATTATTAGAATTTACAGGGTCTGAAGGAATATCTGTACTTATAATTGATTGTCCTGGAGTAACCCCAAACTTAGTATCGTAAACCATAACTTCGTGGCTATGATTATTCATTGCAATATTACAACCAACTAATGTGAACAGGGACAAACATAAAATATATTTTAAAACTTTCATTAATAAAGTCACGCCAACACACTCACTACATATTCCCCCTGATATTATAAATATGCCAAAAATTATAGTGCTAATACAGGAATAAATTGGTAGGAACGAATGTGGGAGAATCAGCTGGTAGCTGATCCCCTCATACGTATGTTTTGATTCAAAAATGTACTTAAATAATCTTATGTAAATTATTATAAATTAATTTAACAAATCATACTTCAGTACTACACAAAAATCCTAACAAATTACTCAATAATTTGTAATTGCATATTCGGGAATCCTACCACAACCGGGCGCCGTTGGGTTGACACTACGTAAAGACATTACTTTGTGTAAATTGTAACCTTTATACAACTCGGCTACCATGGGACAATAAGAATTAGACTGCATAAACAATATACCATTAGAATTCAACTTATCACACCAATTTTTTAACCTGACTTGCTCAGATAAACTAAAGCCTTCAGCAGTGTATTCTGAAAAAGTATTCTCTTTCAAAGGATAACAAGGAGGGCTCATATAAATAAAAGTATTATGTTGCAATGAATTACTTACGGATTCATAGTCTCCACAATACAAACTAACCTCACTTTGTTTAAGATAGTCTCTTAATTCTACAAGAGCCTCTTTATTGTATATAGGCTCATCGAATCTATCACCCCATGGTACATTAAAGTGACCTTCTGAATCTACCCTATAAATACCGTTAAAAGATCTCTTATTCAAATATATAAAACGAGCGGCTCTTGTAACATAATCCAGATTGCCAAAATACTCTGGATGCCAACTCCACCCACTAATTTCGTAGTAAAAACTGTAACTATCCGGAAATCCATTTATACATTCAATTAAACTGTTAAGATCATCGCGAATAGCTTTATATAAAAGCATAAGATCCAACACTATATCGTTCAAGATTGCAACTTTGGATTTTACTGCGAACGCCATAGAACCACTACCTAAAAACGGTTCAACATATACATCAAAATTATCTGGAAGTAAAGGAAGTAATTGAGTTAACAAATTCGTCTTACCACCAACCCATTTAATTGGCGGTAATATACGATCTTTCATCTCATATTTACGCATATACACCACACAATCACTCACACAAATTTATAATCCATTTTACCCAAGATATAGCCGTACTTAAACGTCTTTCTTTAGTATCTTTTGACAAATTACCAAGTAAAATACATTCAGCATCTTTCTTTTTTGGAAATATCCCATTGTTAACCCACGTTGCAAATACTTCCCAAAATACATGATGACTGAAAATACACCTAAAAAATTCAAACTGTCTGGGTTTTAGTTTAAGAGACATCACCATTTTGCCATACTCTGTTAGTTGTACTGATCTTTCATCACCATATTTTACGCGTTCAATTAACCCTAAGTACACTCCGGCGGTAATATAATAATCAGTTTGTCGACCTACAAAACTATATTTTGATGTTATTTCATCATGGTTCATTTGGCTATCAAATAATAGTTCGCAAAGATTAACAACACGGCTAAATCTATTAGCTTGTGGAAAAGCGACATCAGGTTCATTCCTTATTTGAGTATTCTTCCAAATGTCTATGATATCGTCTTTTCGTATCTTTATATCATCAATCACAAAATATGTTCGTTTTAGTAGATTTATTGATTCATATACGTTTATATTTTGAAATTCGTACTCAAAAAATCTAAATACTCCGTTAGAATACATCATGAATATAGGTCTTATAGGTTTATTAGGATATTTAGATGATAAAACCCTATAGGGATAATAAAGTTGTCTAATATTAAAATCGTCTGATAGATCCAATTTTGCTTCCATGAATGAAATATATTTACGACCTTCATATGTTGCGTCTATTTCAATTTGTGCATTATTTACAATTACATTTAAACCATATATTTTAAAATCAAACAGACCTGAACCCATTCTACTATGTGGCCCAGGATATATATCATCTTCATTGAGTAGAGTATTAATCATTCTCGAAGCATATGCGCAATCCATAGCTGTAGATTCACTTGTAATATTTGAGGGATCTAAAGATTGCACAAACGTAGGCAGATAATGCTCTATAGGATCTTCGGCGCCGTATGGGTCCAAATTACAGAATAAATTAAACTCACCTAAAATGTATTCCCTACGAGATATCGGGAGTATGCCAAGTCTATTCCTTAAAAATACTGACGGTAAATCATCATAGTGATCAAATTTAGCCATCAATCGTGCTTCTCTTACTTCATCAATTGCAGAAGAACTAATTATAAAAGATCCTTTGGTTTGAATTTCATCCAAGATATTATATCTTTCGAATAATACTTTCCAAGCATTGTCGTTCTTCCCCATAATATGCCACCAATCACTTAACTACTTATATTTTATAAATCCAAAATCCAATCCCAACTTAACCGATTCCATATAAGCCCATCTGAACTACTAATATTATCTATATCATCGAATGGTTTCAGAAATACTTCAACTCTCTTTGCAGATATCTCTTTAGTACTAAGGTTTGAGTCACTTTTTACACCAGAAATATGTATATTTAGATTAGAAATAAGTGTACTCTGATCTTCTACTATTCCAAGTTTCTTAGGTGTATCGGCTGTATTAGGAACCAAGGGGTTATAATCTCTCAGTAAAATTATTATATCACTCATATGGTAATCTTTTACTGCGGCTAATAAATGTGTATTCAAAATAAACTCTTCACTGTTTTTAACAGTTTTTCTTAATATTATATTATGTACGACTAGGTATTCAGGTGCAATTGTATAAACCATAAAATCATCTATTTTAGTATCAATTATAGTAAATTTACTTATTTTATTAAACCCTATAACACATCTAAATGAATTAAATCCGTTTACAGTTACGCTGGCATCACCGAATTCTAAGCTAACAATATAAGACAACTTTAACCGACTTTTTTCATTCAATATAGTCTCAATATTGCTGCTAAACATACCACAAGAAACGTTATCACAACAATATATAAACATATCCGAAACTCTTCCAATAGTTTTCATTAATCCCTGACTATACAATAAGATATCTACCATTGTGTCATTAGCTAGCATAATACCATTTTTTAGATTGCTGTGAAAAATGGCATAAAGAATGTCTTTAAATATCTCTTCAGGAGAAATATTTAATTTTGGTGGAGCTGGTGTTGGTGCCGGAGTAGCAGGAGTTTTTGGTTTTAATTTATTTCTGAACAACGAATCCACGCCATTAGATGATGGTGAAATAGATGTTAAGCTTTCTTCGTTTATATTAGACTTGAAAGGGGTTGGTGTCGGAACAGGTACTGGTACTAGAGTCGGTGTCAGTTCCGGACTTCCTTCACTTGTATCAGGTTTAGATGGCGTTAGTATATTGTGCCCACTAAATTTATCTGATGGTGCCCATATATTGCGTCCATAAGATTCGTTAAATAAATTTAAATCATTTCCTAATATAGAGTTGTTTGACATCAAAAAATTCAAATCAAAACTATCATCTAAACTAAGTAAAGATTCATTCTCAACAATATTACTATCTTTAACGCTGTTAGATTGATCATTAATCTTTGTAGAGGACAAAGTATGTGACGTTTTAACATCCCCGAATACTGTCATCTTTGGCAAGCTATCATCAGGCAATATCATACCACAACACACCCACCTAATAATTCATAATTACGTATTCCTTAACTGTACCACGTTTATCAGCTTTAGAATTTATGATGCGTTTCGCATCGACTTCTTGGAGCCTATAATTACCATATAAGTCCTTTATAGTCTCGCAATATGAATTAGATTGCATAAATTTTACTTTATTACTGTCAAGATAATCACACCATTGCTTTAATCTTTCTTGTTCTGATAAATTAAATCCACCGCCTGTATACCCCGTAAAATTAGACGTATCGCTAACCGGATAATAGGGTGGGTCTATATACACAAATGTTCCTTTAGTTATAGCTTCAATACAAGATTGATAATCACCGCATTTAATACATATATCAGGGTTATTCAAGTAGGAACTTAACGCAATCAAACCTTTTTCATTAATAAAATCAGGATTCTTATATCTACCAAATGGAGCGTTGAATTGTCCGCCAGAGTTTACGCGAAATAACCCATTGTAACAGGTCTTATTCAAATACAAGATTCGCGCGGCTTTAGTCACGCAATCTAAGGTATTGTAAGATTCTTCTCTATCCCAACTACGAACATTGTAAAAACACTCACTTGTATTACTAAATTTTCCCAACTTTAATATCAATTCTTCTACATTATCGCGTACAGTTTTATACATATTAATTAATTCCATATTACTGTCATTTAATATTGCATGTTTAGGCAGTATGGACAAAGTCATGGCACCGCCACCTAAAAATGGTTCTACAAATAGATTAAATCTCTTTGGAATTAGTTCTAATAGATTCGGAAGTAATTGACTTTTACCACCTGCCCACTTAACGACTGGAGCAATCCGATTAGTACTACATCTCACTATTATTCACCACACATTCATCTTAACTGTATTATCCAACCATTTCCACAAATGCCTATTCCAATATGACTTTGTATATCCATTATCAGCACATGACATTATAGGTTTAACAAAAGAATACACTTTGTCCTTTAATTTTAATAAATTAATATCATCGATCTCAGTATTTATGTTACAATTAAATCTTTCAAATACTTGAGGTAGAACTATTGGGTCTATAATAAATACAAACGGTGAAATATCAGACATTTTATAATTACTTAAACAACCCAACACATAAAGGCTAGTAATTAAGAATGGTAAAAAATCCAGTCTCGAGTTTACATACATAAGTTTCAAGTACTCCACTAAAACTTTCTCCAAACTTTGACAGTAAAATTTAGCTCCATTAGTATTCACACTGAACCCTATTAATAATGGTACAACACCCATATAGATATTATAAGCAAATATAAGTCCACTGGATTCTTCTAATACAGAAAGTTCTAATCTTGTAAGACCATTTACTGTTTCATAACATGGTCTATCTTTTATATTATATGAGTAGGAAGATGTCTGTAATGTAAAATCACATTCCCTGTGAGAATTTCTCTCATATCTGTTCAAAATTTTCCTAAAACTACTCAAAAATAGATCCCTACTACTTTGTTTATCCCAAGATATACATAGATGAGACATGCTACCTGCGGCATTATTAGTTAAGTTAAGATTGGAATACAGATATAGGGATGATTCGTTAGCTACCACAAAATTATTACCACATTCACTATTAACTATAGCGTTTAGAACGTCTAAAGTGATATACAAATAATTGGAAATCTTATTATTAATATGCCACCCAAACATATTCACATTAGCCAAATGAATTACCTACCTTTTGTTAAAACTCCAGACTGTCATAAATTTCACGTATTCTCTCCACATACGATCAACATTATCCCACACACGATTTGATTCATCAGAAACTTTCCATCTATAGATAGGGTCTATAAAATTTCTCACATCAGCAATAACCCCTTCATCTATAAGATTTGGAATATAATTCAGCATTTTAAGTTCATCTACAGATAAAACGTGTGTAATGCTATGCTCCCTGATTACAATCCAATACAATATATCTCTCATATAGTAAGGTTGAATCTTAGATAATACATACAAAGAATATATGACAAAAGATCTTGCTTTACTGTCTTTAATATACTTTAATAGCATTACGTAATCAGCTACAAGTAATTCATAGGGCTGACAAATAAATTTTTCACCACACACAATTACATCATTGTTTCTGCTTGTCTTAATAGAAGAACAATTTATATTAAATTCACAATCATTAAATCCGCTAATATCATTTACAAGTACTTTATGTTGACGAATATGGCCAGTACTATAACCAATCATACGATATGTTAACCCCAACTTACTACCACATGTAAGTATATAGTCTATATTCTCTGTAAATTCATTAAAATACTCATCATTACACCAATCCACGTTAAGTGTGTGCAAATTTTTAGACATATTACTACTGGCGCCTAATAATGAAAGCCATATTACAGACTCATTAACAACAGTGTAATACTTTCCAAACCTACTACTGGATATAGAACGTAACACGTCTAAACCTACACTATTTGTTTCATCTGTCCAGAAAATAGGTAAATTTTGCAAATTGATAACACTCCCGTTCAAAACACTATTCAACAAAAATAGCCCATAGTTTTACACCTTTTTACCCGTCTTACAGTATGATTTTCTGCATCTTCTTTATTAGCATATAATTTATTTACAGTAGGAAAAATCCTAAGTTCTAAGCCATCATTGACTAAGACGCCTATACCGGTCACTGTACCTCTATATACAGAATTACCTTGATTATACCATACAGCATTTCCAATACTAACGGGAGATTCGTATAATCGTCCCTCTTTATACGCCAAAATTAATTTAGATAGATCATCCTCAGATATATCTAGATGATCTAAAGCCATTCGAGTCAGTCCTTAAATATAATTTAGATTTTAACAGGTTGAAACTGAGTATTCAAAACACCGTAGGCCTTTATATACTGTTGGGCGATTCCGGCATAATCACCGAAGCGATGTTTAGCATCTTCCATAATATTTGCGATACCATTTATCCCATACAAACGTAAGTAAGTTTCTTGTACATACGCATCTACTGGAAATGCATCCAATTTATTATAACCATATAAAGCAATATATTCGGCAGTTTTAGGTCCTATTCCGGTGATACTCATCAACAATCTTACGAGTGTATCTGTACGTTTAGCCTTGATTAGACTTCCAACTAAATTAGGCCATTTTCTACAAAGGTCTCTCATATATTCGGATCTAAACCCAAAACCCAATATTTTATAAAATTTTTCATTAACATCCTTAAGTTCTTCGTATGTAGGGAAATGCGTGTTATTACCTAAAAACATTACTAATTTTAAAACAAACATATGCGCAGTACGTAGATCAGTATGCTGTAAAAGTATTGAATTTATACAAGCCTCCCAAGGACTTTGTTTGAGTATATGTATATGTTTAAACGAGTCTACTGCCATAAGATATGCTACAATTCTGTAGAACACTTTATCTCTTTTTACCAAACTTAAAATAATATCTTTATAATTACTGTCTACATCAAAAAAGTTTTCAAAATCATCAGGTTGAATCTCACCTAGACTGGGATACTCTATAACAATATCATCGTTCTCAGCTTCTACAGTAAACATGCCATTTATTTTATATACTTTCCACGTATTAGTACCACATTCTACATAGTTAAATACTTGACCAGATTCTAGAGAGTCTTTTAATGAGAAACAAACATGTGGTAGAATAAAACTACTCACTTAAACTCCCCTTACAGATATCAATATTTTACAAGTTGGCCATGTACACCAAGTTCAATTACAGAAGTTGCCACACATGATCCAAGATCTTCATACCATTCTAACTGCCTCTCAAATAATTTTGTACAATCATACACGATATGAGACCAAAGATGTTGTGGTGTAGAAAGACCCAATATAGAAGAAATCATATCACAAGTTACATCTGTTATTCTACTATTTTTAGTGGATCTGAACCTGTTAACTATATCGAGTTTGACTGGTATAGTAATATAAGGAAATTTACTTAAATCGGAAGTGTATTCAATGTAAATATTAGCAAATTTGCTAAAAGCAAAGATTAATGTATGGAAATCAGGATCATTTACATATTTTTCTACTATAGATAAGGTATTATCTAATACGGTTAAAACTCCACCGATTTTACCACGACCAACAGATATGTACGACTGAGTAATGCTACATGGATCTAATTTCCATTCCTTATCATTAAGTAATAGCCCAATCTTACTATTGAATTTATCGTATAATTCATTAATACCTTCATATGAATCAAAGAACATTGATGGATCTATTTCATTATTTTTAACAACTTGACTAACATATAGTGAATATCTTCCGCCCCATTCTCTAACGGTAAAAGTAACGCTAACAACTTCACGATTTATGTCAAATAAAGTCTTAATTAAATTATTATTAGAATCCACATTAAACATAAACCCTAGTACTGATTTCTTATCAGCAGTACGAAAATAAAATTTCAACATTGGTACGCCATCCGCAGTGGTTTTAAAAACAACCTTTAGTAACATAGCGGATAAAGTGTATACATTACCTAAAACCAAATTACTAAGTTTTAGTAAATTGTCAGATTTACCTGATATTTTATTCAACTTCTCTACTCCCTATATATCTGAATTCTTGAGCTTCTAGCTCTTCTGGAGTAATCTTTATTAAATCCCCATTAGCTTCTTCGATCAAGTCTTCAAATTCATATTTTATTTTACAAGAAAATATCAAGACAAAATGAATGACATCAAACACTAATAAAACAATAAACGACTGCAACGTAAGATCTTTTAACATATATACAAAAGCCCATGCTTCAATGCCTCTGAATATTATAACAGGTAATAACGTCATAGCCCCATTTTCTGATCCTATCAAATTTCTTACATTCATTAGAGTTATAGTTATTATTATGATGATTACGGTTTGAGGGACAGAAAAGAATGTAAATTTAAACTTTTCTGAAAGGGGTAATACTATGTTAGCCAAAATTGTAGCAATCCCAAACCACGTAGTAAAATTCATTAATAATAAAAATCGTTTTTCATATTTATTCATTCTTATCACCGTCTAGAATTTCATTTAGAAGTTCGTTTGCAATGCGACTTCCCTCTTTTTCCGAAATGGTTGGGATACCACTAACTGATGAAGTTGGAACAACTGTAACAGCTGTACTGTCTTCGCTAGACGTCATATCGGGAACAATAGGAGTATCTTTAGTTTCTTTAGCCTTTGTAGTATTATTTATTGTTTTATTATCATAGTATAATAATGATACAATTGAGGGCGTGACCAACCATCCAGTCGCATCCAAAAAAGTAATTATCGCAGTAAACAATATAAAAAATATCATTAGTCACACCCCCTAATTTAATCAATCTTAGTATGGTCCAATATTGTTATTATTGTTATAATCATCACGACGCTGATTATTATAATTACGATTATTATACCCGCCACTATTGTTGTAATTGTTATTATTATAACCATTGTGGTTATTATAGCCACCATTGTTATTATTATAGCCACCATTACTGTAATTGTTATAGTTGTCATTATATCCTCTGTTGTTATATCCACCGTTGTTGCCGTAGCCACGACCTCTTCCATATCCATCATCTCTACGTCCTCCGCCACCTCTACCGGTGTATCCAACTATCGTTAAGATGACGAATATTACAAATACAGCAATTGCCCATCCAGGTACTCCTGCTAACACTTTATATCCTCCTCAAATATGAATAAAGCCAATGTAATCTCCGATATGACTAAAATCCCTGATGTTACCAGCAGTATTAATAAATTTTATGTCTATTTTCAAAAATCTAGTCACAATTATTTTTTCAGTAGTAGGTTCCATATATCCAAGTTTATCTGTGGTAATACCGTCAGAAAAATATACTGGTAGTCTTTCTGTACTCTCTTCTTGTTCAAGAAATAGATCTAATTCTTCGTCAAACATAATATTGTCCAAAATAAAACACGGTTTTTCTACTTCATTTGTTACTTCTGTTACTAATTCGTCAGTAGTGTCTCCGATATTGAGATCTATTACTTCAATATCATCATATGTACCTGAATCTATTGTAAAATCCAAACCACCACCTCTTAACTACCGATAGATATGTAAATATCTCTTCCACTTACCATAAATCATATCAAAGCCATATCCATCCTTATAGAGTTCACTATAAATGTATTTATATTCGGATGGTAACAATGATAGAGTTTTAAAAAGAAAATTATTAATTTTATTCTGTTTTATAAGATCTAACATAGAGTGATTTCCAATTTTTAAATCCACTCTAATCTTTTCTATTATATTATTTAGAAATGATTCGTCAGTAATCCCATGAGAAAGCACAAAATATCTGCCGCCCAAAAATTCTATTATCTTGAGTATATCCCATTCAATACGGTTAAAACTTTCACTGAATGAATCTACACTAATTGACCGTAAATTACAACGATTCATTATATTTAGTATTTCTTGTTCAAACTCAGAAAATTTAAAATCAACAATCTTATCCTTATTAGGTAATTGCAGACTCTCAGCATAGTATACCTCATTATTTACAGAAGTACCTTTATTTAATTCATGAAGTAATTCATCATCTCCAGGCATACCACGAACTAACAACCGACTACTCTGATTAGTTGCGGTGCCCAATATTACCACCCTCTTTAAAATTAGCCTTCAAACTAGCCTCAATAGCGGCGGCATCATTATAAATCGTTAACTTATCAAGTAAAGTATTCGGATTTTGAAATGCAAATATACGGAGCAAAGGAACGAAGAATAATAAGCCAATCAAAGTGCCACTTACGCCAATATATCTACGCTCTAATAGCCTATTATTCTCCTCATAAATATCGTTACGTATAGCTAAGTATTCAATTCCCCGGGAAACGCAAAACGCGATATAGGACAAACCTGCAAATATCCATAAATAAAAAGATACTGTCCTATTTTTTGTTAAACCAAATAAAGCCGTTATTATATCGCTAATAAATGTGATACTCAAAAGTGGTAACACATTAACTATAATACAAAACAAACATGTACCTAACACAGTTAATTGAAATTTCCTTGCCGGATTACTCATTATGCTTAACTCGTTATAAAATAGAGCGTATTTTTCGGATTTAGTAGCCTCTACTTTATGAAGTTTAGCATATTTACTAATAAACTGTGGTATAATATACATTTGTTGATAAGCGAACACAAGTACAGCCGCCCAAGCTGGGTTAATATTACTAGATATCTTACCAGCTAATATTGCGAGTAAAATCATACCTATTACAACAGACAAACTAAATAAAATATCTCTATCACTTTTACTCATACATTTTCATCCTTTCTAGGATTTTTGAGGCTACTTTATCCGCGGCAGGATCACCATCTTTTTTCAATTGTAACATAACTTCCAAAAACAACTTATCCATAAAATCAGGATCAAGCCTTTGCCACTGACTAATAATACTATAGAAATCAACCATAGGTACTTTAAAGCTAAGTTCTATAATATCACTAGATTGATCTACATGTGATATTTGATGTAGATATGACGCTTCGCTTAAAGCATTTGTTTTGATTGCCCTTCTATTATCCTGAGTCTTAGATCTGGATTTTCCAATTTCTCCAAAGGCGTTCGTTACAGATATGCCGCTTTTAGAATACACTGTATAATTATCTCCGCTTGCTTGATTATTTATAACTTCTGAACTAGAATTTAATACGTCATCTACATCAAAGAAATCATCTTCTACAGCTGAAATATCATACAGATTGCTCTTACTTGTATCAACATTTTGATCCGCACGATTAACAAGTTCCTTAGGATTACGACTTTCTACGACACTTATAGATCTTTCACTTATCACAGCTTGAGAAGTACCATACATTTTTATCAAAGCTGTTTCAAATTCAGACTCTCTGGCCTCTACATAATCAAATCTGCCTAATGTTTCAAAATCGTGTCTGACCATATTCATATCTACATCATTATTCGAGTCTTCTTCTAACATATCTTCAACAGCTTTATTAGATAGAAAATAGTTATACCCTCTGATTAATTTTGCGGGGCCAATTAGGGTATAACCTTCTACAATTTCTCTCTTATCAACACATACTTCAGACACAACTTTCATTTACATTAATCCCCCGATACCATTGCCATTACATCGTACACATCACACTTATCTATTTGCAAGTGCAAATAGATATCAACAATTCTTTCGAAACTCACACGTTTGTATTTAGATAATAGTGATACCACAGTTTTGTATCCAAATCCCTCTTGTTCTGAGTATTCGAGTATATTATCTGAGGATAATACTCCATTTATTACATCAGAATACATGCGAATATCTCTTTTTAATTGTTTATGAATATAACGAATCAAGGAGGAAACATTATGTCTATGATCATATAAAAATGCTACCACTTTATCTTTATCACCAACTCCTTCAACGATCAAACGGTACACGTCAAAATATGTTGGTTGATTATAATCTTTAAGATATCGCAGTACAATTGCTCGAGATATACTACATGATTTTAACATTTCCACGGCATTTATAACACGTGGTTCCCAATTTCTACATCTTTTTACAATTAAATCAGCCAGCTTAACTCCAATATTTAATTCATTTATTACATAATTTATCAACTCCTTTTCTTCTACCACTGTATTATCTATTATTTGATAAGAAAGATGTAAATCTTTAAAGTACTTTACAATAACTTCGTTAATATTTGGACTTACAAATAATATTACATCACTACCATCATTAGTTGCGAATTTTTCTATGAGATTTTTACAATTTTTACCAACGCATTTTACAATAACAAGATACCCGTCTGTGAGAATCGGACGACCTAATATAAAATCTTTTACACTATTTATATGTATAGTAGAGGAATTAGGCCACTTTTCTTCAAACTTTTTAACTATTGAATTTATACAAAGATCTCTTTCATATAAAATAATATTCATACATCTTCACCTAATATTACCAAATCCTTTTAAATACATAAATAACCTATCGCGGAGAATTGGGTCGGTAATCACGAACTCATTTTCAAATTCCTTGGTACCATAAAATGCAGAAAGTTGCTTTAACTTATCTGAATCATCCAATAACCCAACATCACTACTAAACGAAGTTTTCATTATATCGTCAATATCTTCATCTAAATAGTCAAAATTCACCAGCACATATGACTCCAAAAATTGTGTAGGATATTTGAGTAATTTCCACTCTTCACTATTAACCAAAATCTCTCGAACAATTGAATCTCCAATATCTAGAGTTTGTATATAAGTATCAAAACCTATATAATTACATAGTAATATAACTCCATATTTAATTGCCTCCACTGGAGATTTAATAGAATTGTACATTAAAGAATAATTAATTAATCCTAATTTTATTGAGTAATTTTCCAAAAATTCGTCTGAATTAAGAGTTTTTAATTTAGCTTCTATACTTGCACAAAGTGTTTCTGGAAGTTCTGATTTGGTATTATTAAATATACTTATAAAATCATCATAATTCTTGTCTAATAGACACTTAATTAATCCGGATACATCTGTATAATCTGAAAGATCAAATAATTCATTTAATGCCATTTCAAAACTATCTAAATCCTCTTGTTTAACAATATATCCGGTTTTTTGTGTTATTTGACTGTAAAACTTTCTAATCCTAGTTTTAAAACTCTCACGATTAGAATTCCACAATTTACTACACTCGACCCCAGAATATGTTAATACACAATCACGCAATTTGTATAAAATCATACAATCTGTTACTATGCCTAATAAATCGGTCAAAGTCGGAAAAGTAATACCATTAACACTCGTCTCTAATAATTCTGGAAATATGTAAGCTACTATATCTGAGAATTTGTATATACGTTCACGAAGTGTATCAGTATCAATATGGTACTCAATATCAAAAGGTACTGTACCAAAAATCGTAATATTTGAAAACATCGAAGCTAGTATTTTGAGTTTGGAATATATGGTAGATTTGAGTATGTTAATATCTGTATTTCTTCCATATTTACAATAGTCTAACAAAACTTCGTATTGCTTAGTGACGTCTAGCAAATTACCTATGTTATTATCCAAATATGTTACAAAACCCAAGCAAGCTGAATTCTTCATAGTATCATAACTTAAAGACATAATACCACAAAAAACTCTTGCTAACAGATTATAGCTATTAGAATAAGTAGATCTTGCAGTAAATCTCGAAATTTTTATATTGTATCCATGAAGCATTTCATTTATATCTATCTGAGATTCTGACACATTCTCTAAGATATTATTTAATACAGGCGCATGAAGGTATGTAGTCGGCAATATTTCATTTAATAAATTTAGTGGGACGTCGTAAGGATATATCCAAAAATTATGATAGCCTATGTTAATGGTATCTCTAAACACTGTTAGGGCTTGGTAATTACTATTTTTCGCGGGCAATGATTGTTCTAAAGCCTTAAATTTATCTTCGGATAATATGTTTATTTTATTACATTTTTTACATAATTCGAACCAAGGTATAACTAAAAAACAATTATCTTCTTTCTTGTCTCGAGTTAAGTATGATTGTACAAAAGGATAAGACCAATATGAGACTCCTGAACACTCTGGATCACCACATATATAGGTATGATCCACTAAATTAACACTTGTCACATAGACTACTCTACCAACGAGATTAATCCAACCATCTTCTGCTAAAGCATTATTTACGGATAGAATATTTGAAATGGAATGCAATAGTTCTGCAATCCTGTCCCCCAAGACCGTATTACTGCCCATATCTATAGAATTGTCTACATTTAACAGACTATATTTCTTCTTTAAGTCAGATATTTGTGTCATTAATTTAGATCTTATTGTATTAGAGGTAACAAATCCCTTACGGAATATATTGTTAACTATAGCTTCTACAGGTGTCTTACTCATGACAGCGGATACGACTGTATCTAAGTAAACTTCGTCTAAGGTGTCTAATTTCTTTTGAGCGTATTTGCGTAGATCATCTTGTAAATTCTTCCTATAAGATTCTCTAGTTTTTGTAGATTTAAGATAATTTTGAAATGTTATTATGGATTCAAACTCACGAAAAAATTCTGCTACTATCTCTTCGGGACTTGTACTATTTGCACTGCTTTTATCGAGTATATTATCGATTTCCAATTCTGCTTCTGACTCAGAAAATATTTGCAAAAAATTAATAGGAAGAATCGAGTCATCTTCTTGATCTGAAATATCTAAGTCAAGAATATCTAAATCGTCAGAATTATCTCCTATATTTAATAAAGATTTTAACTCAATATCACCTAATGGCTCAGAGATTAGCTCACTTTTATCAAAATCTATGATAAGGTTGTCATGTGTATTATCTTCGTATAATAGTTGTAAATCCAATTCTTCATCATTGTTGTATTCAGTGTTCAACACAATCCTCCTTATCATTATTTTCCCAACAAGCATTCAAATATTCTATAAACTCCATAGGTGTATATAATAATTTCTCTTCAGGTCGCGGTTCTAAATCATCAGGTGTAGACGAACCGCTCTCTGTAATTCTTTTAGATATAATATAATCTTGACGCTTCTTTACGGCCGTAACTTGATTAGACATAAATCCGGGCATAGATACTAAAACTGAAGTACTCTGTACTGCTTTATTAAGAACTATGTCGAACAATTTTGTACCATCTTTTGTATAAGTTAAGTCATTACATATAGATATATATTCATCCTTTGTAACAGCCTTTATGCCTTGTTCTGTTTCTAGATATATATCACCGCTTATACATATTGGAAATTTTTTGTCAGAAACCTGCTTAAACTGATAATTCATAATCCGACTAAATGAAAATATATCTGGCATAAATTCTGCTACATAAAATGCTACCATGGCGTCATGTACCCCATTAGATGAAAAGAACCTGTCAGGTCCTCCTGATTTTATAGCATCCAATATTTGACCTAATTCCGTGAATGAACCAAATAATTTCTGAGATTTATCACCAAGCATTGGTATAGCCATATAATTAATCATTTCAGAAATTGATAATTTTGTACTTTTTATTTTCTCAATTGCAGATCTATACTCATCATATTTAGCTTCACCAAGTGGCCAAGTGTTCCAGCGTAGATTCAATAAATCAATGTAACTCGAAATATGTAATTTATTATGCCCATATTCAGATATCGTTTTACAAGTCTCGTCTCCCATCCCAATACATCCGAATTTACTAAACAATTTTGAGAGTTGAAAACCAGTTTTAACAAAACAACGAGGGTCACAACAACGTATGTGTTTAATAGTGGTATCAGTAATCCTTTCACTACCACAAGTACAATAAGGAAGAAACCATTTGCGATATTCTGCAGGTATATGACCTATATTCAATGCGGTTTCTACCGTTTCATAATTTGAAAAAGCGTAACCATATGGTTTCTCCAATACATCTATAAACCTCACATAAATCACCCACATAATAACTATGTTTTTATTTCTGAACAGCTACAGAAAAATAAGTAGTCAATAAATTACCATCTGATGTTTGAACAACCTCAATATTAACTGGAATAATTCCCTGAGGATCTAAACCCTTAAATACACTAAAAGGTACTTCTATCTTACAATGCTTTCCTTTATATTCGCCTTCT
>JGI20166J26741_12023361_pt1 | contig 39026 bp, 37 predicted proteins | sample TergutCu122P5_FD_26741 | JGI IMG/M metagenome (IMG submission 26741)
GCAGTTTCTGATTGGCGGCCTCTTCCGGGGAAAGTTGCTCTTGGCCGGCGGGCGGTTTATCTGAACCTTGGGAGCCCAATGAGGCCACTGCTGCCACTCCGCCCCCGACAAGTGCTGCGGCTACTAATGCTGCCGCCGCAACCTTCAGCATCAGAGCTGACCTTCGTGACATTCCTTTTTCTGAATTATTGTCCTTTGGATTATCTGGATTGTTATTACCTGTGTCATCTGGGACAACTGGGGCACCATTGGGTTCTTGCATGCAGCTATCACCCGTCTTTCATTCCGGGTGGCTGCCAGTTCTTTATCCTCACACAAAAAAGGACAGCCACAATGACTGTCAAGTTCTACAGTTAAACATGTATATGCCAACTGATGTGGCTGCCCTTTTTCAGGCATATACACATCAGTCGAGGCAAAGCCTCTGGCTAACTGCAAAACTTGACAAAATTAGAATAACATAACGCAGCGACAGGTATCAGCACTGTGCCATAGAGCTGTCATAGAAAGCGCCCGAAAACAGCTGCGAACCCGCTCCCAGGTGCTGTAGCCTACGTCGGCTCGATGCCGGGGCGCAGGTCCTCCTCGTTGTTGGACTCGGTGACCACAAGCGGCGGTCCTTCCCCCACCTCGCCAAAGAACTCGAGCGGCGTCTTGTGACGCTCTGAGCGCCAGAGCGCGACCAGCTCAGAGATGAGCATCCCGCCAAGGATGCAGGCCGCGCCGATGACCTCGAAGAGCGGCGCGTGGCGCAGCCAGAGCCAGCCCGCCACACCCCCGAAGAACGACTCCGTGATCTCGAGCAGGGCCACGCGGGCCGGCGGCAGACGCTTGAGCACCCAGGTCTCGATCATGAAGGCCAGCGCGGAGGCGAATATCGCACAGAAGATGATGGCCAGCCAGATGGACGCACTCGGCGGAAGATGCCACTTCTCACCGCTTGCCACAGAGAGCACGCTGCAGGACAGCGCGACCACGAGCATCTGGATGAAGGTCAGAGCCACCGTGTCATGACCGTGCGCGGGACGCGCCAGCCAGAGGATGTGCGCCGCGTAGGTGAAGGTCGCGAGGAGCACCAGCGTGTCGCCGCGCACCCAGTTGATGCTTGCTGCCCCGAAGGTGATGCCCGACATGAAGTAGAGCCCGATCACCACCAGCACCGCACCGATCACGACGCCGATCGTCGGTCGCTTGCGATAGATCAGCGCTGCGGCGATGGGCGTGATCACCACATACATCCCCGTGATGAAGGCCGAGCGGGCTGCCGTCGTGCCCCCCAGCGAGGCCGGCAGGAGGCTCATCGTCTGCAGGATGTAGCCCGCCGCCAGTATCAGCCCGGCGACGATGCCGAAGATCAGATCCTCGCGCCGGATATGGCGGAAGAGCCGTGGCCTCATGATGACCAGGAAGAGCGTAGCGAGTCCGAAGCGCAAGGCCAGGAACAGGTAGGGCGGATAGACGGTCAGTATCCGCTGGACCACCAGGAAGGTGGCGCCCCAGACCAGCGTCACGAAGAGCATCGCCAGAGTCGGCGCGAGCTTATGATCGAGGGGCTTCGGCATCTTCTGCCCTGATCTGGCGCGCTTCACTCCAGAGCTTCTCGAGGCGATACTCGTCGCGCGCCTCCTGGAGAAAGACGTGGACGACCACATCCGTGAAGTCCAGCACGATCCAGCTGTCCGCGCGCTTTCCCTCGCGCGCGACCGGATGGATCTGGTGGATCGTGCGGACCTTCCGCTCGATCTCGTCGACGATGGCCTCAAGCTGGCGGTCGTTGGCGCCGGTCGCGATCACGAAGTAGTCCGTCAGCCCGATGAGCGGTTCCATGTACAGCGAGACGACATCAAGCGCCTTCTTGTCCAGGGCGGCTGCAAATATCGTCTTGACGAGCTCTTCTGAGCTGGGTCGTGGTCCGTCAGTCATGTGTTCTCCAAGTCTTCCGGCATCGCGCCGGGGTCCATCTCGATGAGCAGCTTCGGGAGCTGGGCGCGCTCCTCTGGCCTCAGATCCTGCCCGATCTCGCCGCGCATCACCAGAGCGTTCCAGACACGGATCGTGTCGGGGTGCATGACCTTGCGCCGCCGCACGAGGTGGGCCATCGAGCGCTGGTAGGCCTGCATGAAGAGCGCGTCCAGATCGACCGTGCCGACCATCTCGCGCAGGTCTGCGATGTTGGGGCTGCGCCGCGTCGGCTCGATCATGTCGGCGACGTAGAGCAGCTCATCAAGGGGCCCCATGTCCGGCACACCGACGGTGTGGCGCTCGATCGCCGTGATGATCTCGGGCGCCTCGCGCGCGATCTCGGGAAAAGCCGCCGCGACCGCCGCAGCGCCGGTGTGCGCGTGCAGGATCGCGGGCGCGGCCAGGACCTCGGGCGTGATGTCGAAACCGAGGGCTCGCGCTTCCGCGATGAGTTCAGGCTTCGGCACGCAACGGTCCCAGTCGTGCAGGAGTCCGGCCAGATAGGCCCTGCTCTCATCGAGCCCGTAGACGAGCGCCATCTGCGCGCAGCAGTCCGCGCAACCAAGGCTGTGACGCAGGCCGTAGTCGTCCTCGCGCGCCTCCAGTTGCTCGGTGATGCGCGCGACCAGCGCCTCGAAGGGGACGGTCCTGTCTATCCCATCCACTTGCTGCTCTGAAGGCAAGGGGGCTCGTTCGCGTACGCGAGCGACCCCCTTGCCATTCACTTGTGCGATAGTATCGAGGGAGGGGACAGACAGGACCGTCCCCTTCCCATAGAGCCCACGGTCTTCGATCATGCGCAGCGTCGCGGGCGATATCATATCGCCCACCGGCTCCCCCGCCGCCAACTTCGCGCGCAGCTCGCTGGAGGAGACCTCGGGCACGTCGCCCTCGATGAAGGTGATGCGGAAACCGGCAGGCGCCGCCTGAGGCCTGGGCTCGCCGGCACGCAGGTTCACGATGAAGCTGAGGCGCCGGGCCAACTCCGCAGCGTCCTTCCACTGGGGCAGCTCGTCTGTCGTGTCGCTGCCGGCGATGAAGAAGAGCTCCGCGGCGGGATAGCGCTCGGCAAGCGCGTCGACGGTGTCGATGGTGTAGCTCACGTCCGAGCGCTCAAGTTCCAGGCGCGAGAGCTCGAAACCGGGATCGGCCGCATCAGCAAGGGTGGCCTCAAGCAGCGCCGCGCGCTGGACTGCTGTCGCGTGGGTCTCGCCGTCCTTGAAGGGAGGACGCGCCGCGACCACGAAGAGCACGCGATCGAGCCCTGCCGCCGCGCGCGCGGCGCGTGCCAGGTCGACATGACCGCGGTGCGGCGGGTCGAAGGTCCCTCCCAGGATGCCGATGCGCGAAGGCGGCATCAGCCGCGCACCTGACCCGTCCCGTTCAGTACGAACTTGCTCGAGGTCAGCGCGCGCAGGCCCATGGGGCCGCGTGCATGCAGCTTCTGCGTTGAGATCCCGATCTCTGCTCCCAGGCCGAACTCGCCCCCGTCCGTGAAGCGCGTCGAGGCGTTCACGTAGACGGCGGCCGCATCCACGCGTGCCTGGAAGTAGTCCGCAGCGGCCGTGTCCTCCGTGATGATCGCCTCAGAATGATGCGTCCCATAGCGGTTGATATGCGCTACCGCCTCACGGTAGTCGGCGACCACCTTGATGCTGATCGCCAGATCGAGGTACTCGGTGGCGAAGTCCTCAACGCTTGCATGCTCGAGATCGACCAGCACGCTGCCGTCGGCGCCTTCCCCGAGGGCGCGGGCGCAGACCGGATAGCTCTCGTCGTCAGCGACGATCCTGACCCCCCGGTCATGCAGCGCGCGCACGACCGGCGGAAGGACCTTCTGCAGAGCGTCGCGGTCGATCACCAGCGACTCGGCCGCGTTACAGACGCTTGGACGCTGACACTTCGCGTTGACGACGATGGCCTGCGCCATGTCAACGTCGGCCGTCTTCTCGATGTAGACGTGGCAGTTGCCCGTGCCGGTCTCGATGACCGGGACCTTGCTGTGCTCGACCACGCTTGCGATGAGTCCGGCGCCCCCGCGCGGGATGAGCACGTCGATGAGTCCGCGCGCCTCCATGAGCGCCGTCGAGGTCTCCCGCGTCGTCGCATCGATACCGCAGATGGAGTCGGCCGGAAGCCCGGTGCTCGCCACCGCGTCGCGCAGGACCGCGATGAGCGCCTCGTTGGAGTGCTGCGCAAGCGAGCCACCCCTGAGCAGGATCGCGTTGCCGGTCTTGATCGCAATGCCCGCTGAGTCGACGGTCACGTTCGGACGGGCCTCATAGATCATCCCGACGACCCCCAGCGGCACCCGGATCTGCTTCATCTCGACGCCGCCGGAGATCGTGCGCGCATCCATGACCTCGCCTAAGACATCGGGGAACTCACGCAGCTGTCGCAGCGCGTCGGCGCAAGCCGCAAGGCGTCCCGGGTCCAGGATCAGGCGATCGATGAGACCTTCGTTGGTGCCGGCCGCGCGCGCGGCCTCGACGTCACGGGCGTTGGCGGCAAGTATCTCAGGCTCATGGACGCCCAGCGCCTCTGCCATCGCCTCCAGGGCGGCGTTGCGCTGCGCTTCGGTTGAGACCCCGAGCTCTTCAGCCGCCCTGTGCGCCTTGCCTGCCCACTGCTCGACCGCCTGTGTTGGTGTTGTGCTCATTCGTCCTCCTTATGACTGAAGACCGTACCGGGAACCGATGCTCCCAGGCAGTCTCGAACGATGTTTCCCCGTCTGCCGTCGCAGATGACCGTCTCGATCCCGCAGTCCAGAAGCATCGCAGCCGCCTGGACCTTCGTGCGCATCCCCCCGCTGCCGATCGCGCTGCCGGACTCACCCTCGGGGGCTGCGGCCAGGAGCTCCTCGTCAACATGATCCAGGGACGCGATGCGCCGAGCCTGAGGGTCGCGGGCCGGGTTCGCGTCGTAGAGACCGTCGACATCGGTCAGAAAGATCACGCGCTCGGCCGCGATCATCTTTCCCACCAGCGCAGCCAGCGTGTCGTTGTCGCCGTAGCGGATCTCATCGACCGCCGTCGCGTCGTTCTCGTTGACCAGCGGGAGTGCGCCCAGCTCCATCAGCCTCTCGAAGGCGTTGCGCGCGTTGGCGTAGCTCTTCTCATGTTCGAGATCATAGCGCGTCAGAAGTATCTGGCCGACGGGGATCCCGCGACGCCCGAACTCAGCCGCATAGGCGTCAAGAAGAGCCGCCTGGCCGATGCTTGCCGCCGCCTGCAGGCTGTCGATGTCGCTCGGACGCGTCTTCCAGCCCAGGATCTCGATGCCCGCAGCGATCGCTGCGCTCGTCACCAGGATGACCCGCACCTCGTCGTTCATCAGATCCGCGATCTGATCGGCAAGACTCGCGATATAGCGGCGGTTCAGCGCGCCACGCTCGTCGGTCAGGGTGTTGCTGCCGACTTTGACCACGATGGTCCGTGGGTTGCGGCAGACGGCTGTCGCCATATCGTCAGGCATCGCTTCTGTCTCCTTCCGGGGCCAGCCCCGTGTCAAGTTCGAACTCACGTCCCAGTATCCGCACCGTATCTCCATCCCGGGCGCCAGCGCCAAGCAATGCTTCCTCGACGCCCAGTTTGATGAGGCGACCCTGCAGATACACGATCGCCTCTTCATTGTCCCACTCCGTCTGCAGCACCAGACGCTCGATACCCCGTCCTGTTACGGAATAGAGATGCTCGCCGAGCTTGCTGACGTGGTAGGCCGAGGGCGCCGAGCTGTCCGGGCGATAGATGAAGCGTTTCGGGGGGGCTTCGACCGAGGCGTGCTGCTGTCGCAGTTCGGCCACCTTCGTCGCAAGCGCACGTTCCAGAGAGCTGATCCCTGCACCGGTCACGGCAGATACCTCGAAGTAGTCGATCTCACGGCCAGAGGCGTAGTCGGCAAGCTGCGCAGAGCGCTCAGAAGCGCCCTCCACGTCGCTCTTGTTGCCGACGATGACGAAGGGCCGCTGTCCCAGCTCATCGGCATGGGCCAGAAGCTCGCCGCGGATCGTCTCGAACTCGACGACGGGGTCGCGCTCCTCAAAACCGCCGCTTAAGTCGACGACCTGGGCGATCAGCGCAGAGCGCTCGATATGGCGCAGGAAGGCATGCCCGAGGCCCTTGCCTTCATGGGCGCCCTCGATGAGCCCCGGGACATCGGCGACCACGAAACTCCCGCCTCCCGCGCGCACAACGCCCAGGTTGGGGACCAGGGTCGTGAAGGGATAGTCGGCGATCTTGGGACGAGCCGCCGACATCCGCGCGATGAGCGAACTCTTGCCGACGCTCGGCATGCCGACCAGCGCGACATCGGCCAGAAGCTTCAGCTCCAGGGTCAGCGCGCGTTCCTCACCCGGCTCCCCGAGCTGGGCGAAAGCGGGAGCGCGCCGCGTGCTGGTCACGAAGTGAGGGTTACCCAGGCCGCCATGGCCGCCCTCGGCCACACAGAGCTCGGCGCCCGGCTCGTCGAGGTCGCCGTAGAACTCGCCGGTCTGAAGATCGCGCACGACCGTGCCGACCGGTACGGGCAGGATCAGGTCGGCGCCGCGCGCTCCACTGAGCTTAGACCCCTTGCCATGGGCGCCCCGCTCGGCTGAGAAATGATGCTTGAAGCGATAGTCGATGAGCGAGGCCACCTGGGGCTCGGCGCGCAGGATGACGTCTCCGCCCTTGCCGCCGTCGCCGCCGTCAGGGCCGCCCTTGGGCACATGAGCCTCGCGACGAAACGACATGCAGCCAGCGCCCCCGTCACCGCTCTTGACGTAGACGCTCACCTGATCGAGGAACATATTACCCGAGGTATCGCTCATCGCCCGCTTTCTTGACAAGAAAGCCCCTCACAGGAGGGGCTTTCTACTCGTATCTTACTGACGCTGGTGCATCAAGCCCCGTCGCTATACCGTCTCCAGCGGTCGCACATGGACCAAACGCTTCTTGCCACGCGTGAACTCGACGGTCCCGTCTGCAAGCGCGAACAGCGTGTCGTCGCCCCCGCGACCGACCAGGTTCCCCGGGTGGATATGCGTACCGCGCTGACGCACGATGATCGTGCCGGTCGAGACCTGCTCTCCGGAGAAACGCTTCACCCCCAGGCGCTTCGCCTCAGAGTCGCGTCCGTTTCGGGTCGATCCCAGACCTTTTTTGTGTGCCATAGCCCTACGCCTCGCTCAACTTCGTGATGCGCAGGCGGGTCAGGTTCTGACGATGCCCACGCGTACGTTTATACCCTTTGCGCTTCTTGAACTTGAAGATGACGACCTTCTTGTCCTTGAACTGATCGACGATCTCTGCGGTCGCGGTCGCGTGTCCGAGCTTCTTCGCATCGGTGACGACGGCCTTATCACCCGCGATCATGACAAGCGGAAGTTCGACGACCGTACCGGCCTCGCCTTCGATCTTCTCGACCTCCAAGACGTCGCCCTCTTCTACCTTGTACTGTTTGCCGCCGGTGGCAACGATCGCATACATGTTGTGCCTTTCAGAATTAAGATTCGCAATCATCAATGTTAACAAATACGGCCCCGCAGCGTCAAACTTGCCAGCGTCGCCAGCGTTACGATACGCTGAATGCCTTGACTTGTCACCTGCTGAGAGGAGATCCGATGAAGGAGCGCTGTGCCCTGATCATCGTTGATGTACAGAACGACTTCTGCGAGGGCGGCGCGCTCGCCGTCGACGGCGGCCGCCAGGTCGCGCGGCGCATCGACGAGCTGCTCCAGAAGTCCGTAGGTGACTACGCGCTGATCGTCGCCACCCGCGACTGGCATCCGGCCGAGACCTCGCACTTCGATACCTGGCCCTCTCACTGTGTCGCGGGAACTTTCGGGGCGGAGTTCGCCGAGCCGCTTGCCTCGACCTTCGAGAAGCGCGGTGTACCGATCGTCTCCAAGGGCGCCGAGCCGGACAGCGACAGCTACAGCGGGTTCTCGAACGAGGAGCTTGAAAGGCTTCTGCGCGCTGACGACCTTGACACCATCGAGGTCTGCGGGCTTGCCTTCGACTTCTGCGTCGGTCAGACGGCCCTGGACGCGAAGAGGCTCTTTCCGGATGCGCGGACCAGCGTACTGCGTGATCTGACGGCCTCTGTGGCGGCTGAGTCTGAAGCGGACATGGAACAGGAGCTCACCGCAGCCGGCGTGGCTATTGTTGCTTCCGTGTGAGTTTCGCCAGGCCCAACTCATCGAGTGGCAGCAGGCGGATCCGGGCCGGATCGCGCGCAAGGACCTGAGAGAAGATATGCATGAGGTCGGCGCGATGGTCAGCCTCCTGCATCTCGATGAAATCGATGATGATGATACCGCTGAGATTGCGCAGGCGGATCTGTTGAGCTGCTATGATAGCCGCCGCCTGGTTCGTCTGAACAGCGGTCACCTCGAGACTCGCCGCGCCTGCGGCGGCGCCGCTGTTGACGTCGATCGCGGTCAGGGCTTCGGCATGATCGATGACGATGCTGCCGCCGCCGGGTAAAAGCATCCGGCGCTGACGGGACTCCTGCAGCTGAGCCTCGACACCCAGGCGCTCAAGGATGGTCGAACAATCATCATCAGAGCGTTGCAGGTCGATGACGTCCTGGTCCGTGAGAGTCGCCCGTACTTCTTCATAGAGTCTTTCACCACAGACCGTCACGATGTCTCCGGTGACGACCCGGTCGCGCATCATCCTCAGAGGGGGCGACAGCTCCGTGAAGATCAGCGCAGGGCAGTTGCAGCTCCTGAACTTCTCCTGGATATGATCCCAGGTCGTCGCCAGATGCCCCAGCTCTGCACACAGCGTCTCTGAGGGGCGGTCTGCCGCCCGGGACCGTACGATCGCTCCTATCTGGTCCCCCTCCCGCTCTTGCCTGAGTCCCTCGAGGCACGCAGCGACAGCTGTGCGCAGATCCTTGCGCCGTCCTTCATCGAGGATCTTCTTCGAGACCCCGATGTGTTCTGCGCCGGTGATGAGCACCACCTGTCTTCCCGCCAAAGAGATCTCGCAGCTCAGCTGGGCGGCTTTGTCAGCTCGCGCGCTGCGGATGACCTGCAGGAGCAGACATTCACCCGAACGTGGCAGGTGCATGCTGTCCTCGAGCTGGAGGAAGGCCTTCACCCCGGGAAGGATCTCCACGAACACCGCCGAGACCGCGGGAACGACATCCCGGACGATACCGGAGAAGAGCGCCCCCGGACGGACCTGAAGGTCACGATCCTCCTCATAGTACTCGACCAAACGACCATCTTCGAGCAGCGCTACCCGGTCACGGGTCTGATCCCGGTCGAAGACCCAGTGGCGCTCGTACCTCCGCTGTCCCATCAGTCCTCCTCGTGATACAGATCGACCCGACAGAGTCCTGCCTCATACGGCGTGATCTTGAAGGGCCGCAGGAGCGCGGCAGCGAACAGGTCTGCGCGCAGGGAGCCCGTGCTCTTCATGCGCAACACGAAGCGGGCTGTCGTACGCTCAGCCTCGCCGGTCAAGACGACCGGGCCGACCACGAACTCCGACGGAAGATAGCGCTTCACTTTGCCTTTGCGCACGACCTCGAGCTCCGGGCCTGCGCAGACGGACTCGAAGTGTTGCCGGAGTTCCTCCTGCTTCGCGCAGGTCGTGAACTCACAGGCCTGACGGTTGAACCAGCTGTCCAGGGACGGTTCTGTGGGCGCCACATAGGCGCAGTCGAGCACGGGAAGCAGCGGAGGGGCAGCGTGCTGCAGGCGCGCCAGGGCCTCCGCCGGCTTCACGAAGCGGTCCAGTTCGACTTCGGCGTACTCTTTGAGCGAGGCCACGCCGACCGGAAGCGCAGGGCCGGTCGCAAGTTTCATATGGGGGCTGAAGCCCTGGCTCAGAGCGAAGGGCAGGGCCGCGCGCCGCACCAGCCGCTGCAGGGCGCGCTGTACCTCCAGATGCGAGAGCAGAGCGGCACGGTCCTGCTCAGAGAACGAGAAGCGCAGACGGAAGGTCATCAGGACCGACCCCCGCGCATGCCGGCGACTGATCCTGGATCGATCCCGGCCTCCTGACAGGCGCCGCAGGCGCTGCAGCTACTGAAGGTACAGTCAGGGGTCGTCTGCCCCGCATACGCAGCCTCTGCCTCCCGGCGCAGCCAGGCGCTGCTGACGCCTGTCGCAAGAAAGCCCCAGGGAAGTTCTTCGTCGAAGCTGCGCTTCCGGCAGGCGTACTGCTCCAAGGACAGACCACTCTCGGAAAAGGCCTGCTCCCAACGCTCCAGCTCGAAGTCGCCCTCCCAGGCGTCGGTCGCAGCTCCGCTGTCCCAGGCGCGCTCCAGCGCCTCGGCGACCCTGCGGTCCCCCCTGGCCAGAGCGCCTTCGACGACGGTGGTATCCGCCCCATGATAGTGCAGGGTGACCCCCCGTCGTGGGAGCGCTCGCTTGAGCAGCTGCTGCTTACGCTGAAGCTCCTGAAGGCTGTCCTGCGCCTCCCACTGGAAGGGAGTATGGGGTTTCGGGACGAAGCCCGCCACACTCACGGTGATCTGGAACGCATACGCGACCCGGTGGTCGAACTCTGACTTCAGCAGGTCCTGGGCCCGGCCCACGAGCTCGGCGATGGCGCAGACGTCCTCGTCGGTCTCGGTCGGAAGACCTATCATGAAGTAGAGCTTGACCCGGCGCCAGCCGCCGGCGGCCGCGACCCTGATGACCTCGAGGAGCTGCTCGTCGGTCACGTTCTTGTTGATGACGTCGCGCAGGCGCTGACTGCCGGCTTCCGGCGCGAAGGTCAGGCCGCTCTTCTTGGCGCCCTCGCTGAGCTGACGCGCGGCTTCGACCGAAAAGGCGTCGACGCGCAGGCTGGGAAGGGACACCGATACCCCCGTGCCGGCAAGCCGTGCCGCAAGCCGGCGCAGCAAGTCCTGCAGCTGAGAATAGTCCGTCGCAGAAAGTGAGGTCAGCGACACCTCATCGTAGCCCGTCTGCTCAAGACCGGTGATGATCTCACGGAGCAGGTCTGATGCTGGGCGCTCTCTGACCGGTCGATAGCTCGTACCCGCCTGGCAGAAGCGACAGCCGCGTGAGCAGCCGCGCGCGATCTCGACCGCCAGACGATCATGGATCACCTCGCTATAAGGGACGATCGAAGAACAGGGCGCGGGATCTGTGGCGAAGCCTCTGGCGACGACCCGCTTGACAGCGCGCTGCGCCCCGTTGGCGGGGAGGTAGATACCGGGCAGATCCCCCAGCCGCTGCAACTGCTCAGCACGCGACGCCTGACGGTCCTTCAGCTCGCACAGCACCGATAAGATCTCAGCGAGCGCCTCCTCGGCCTCGCCGATGAAGAAGGCGTCGAAGAAGGGCGCCAGCGGTTCGGGGTTGTAGACGCAGGGTCCCCCGCCGATCACCAGGGGATATGAGCTGTCCCGATCTGCACCGTGCAGGGGCAGCCCCGCCAGGTCCAGGACCTCGAGGACAGCCGGATACGAGAGCTCATAGGGCAGCGTGATCCCCAGGAAGTCAAGCTCACGCACGGCCGTGTTGGTCTCCAAGGTCAGGAGCTCTGCCCCCTCCTCGCGCATCAGCGTCCGCAGATCAACGGAGGGCAGGAAGACCCGTTCAGCCGCTACCTGCGGGATCCGGTTCGCCCGCGCGTAGAGTATCTGGAGGGCGTTGTTCGACTGACCGAGCTCATAGCTCGCCGGGTAGCAGAACGCACCGTGAAGCAGCGCATCATCGCAGAACTCGGCAACACCCCACTCGTGATCGATCGATCGGGAAGGGTGCTGCGCGCGCGCGACCAGGCGCAGAAAGCGATCCGCGTCGCCTGACATCAGTGCTGCGGCCCCCGCGCCGCATGGTAGCGCTCGACCGCGAAGCCCAGCGCCCAGGTGATGGAAAACGAGATCAGCGCCCGGGAAAGCCAGCGCGTCGGCGGGAAGCGGGGCGAGAAGCTCCGGGCAAGACGGCGTCCGCCGAGCGCCGCCGCTCCGGTGACCAGAAGCTCCGGAACACGCTGGGCATCGAGTTCGAGCCCAGCGACCAGCGCAAGCTGCAGGATCATCTTCGCCTGGTTTGCGACGAGCACCGGCAGGTCGGCGCCATGGGTGAAGGGCACGAGCGCGATCACGGCGTTCTGCCAGGCGGTCGTCGAGCGGATCTCGCGCGACACCGCCTCGCGAGCGAAGCTGAGATCAGCCGCGATCGCCGTACGCCGGGCCGGGATCTGCGTCGAGAACCAGGTCCCCAGCTGCGCGGCCATCTCTCCAGAGCGGGGCGAGACGACGTCCAGGATCGATACCCCCAGCACGTCTGCCGCCTGGCTCCGCAGGTCGTCGCCGACGATCACGCAGGAGGGTTGCGGGAGGGCGCCCAGGGCCGCGATATCGCGAGCATGGGCACAGACCAGGATGCTCGCGCTGCGGGCGCCGTCACCGGCGATCAGGGCGCTGTCAGCTTCCGCCTCGCCGCTCAGGATCCGCACGAAGACCTTCAAGCGGCTGCTTTGCGGCGAGAAGAGCGTACAGATCTCGTCAGCCAGCTCATCTGAACAGCGGGGATCAAGGTAGATCATCAGCCGAAGTCCCTGCTTTTGTGTGGAGATGAAGTCCTTCCCGAGATTGAGGACGTCACCGATCTTGATAGGAAAGTCCACTTCTGATCGTCCCTTTCGTCGCAGCAAGATAGGGACGATGCGCCCAGATAGAGCCCAAGACCCCTACAGCGATCAGGTTCGTCATCAGCGCTGTGGTCCCATAGCTCATGAAGGGCAAAGGGATGCCGGTGATCGGCATGAGTCCCATGTTCATCCCGATGTTCTCCAGTATCTGGAACAACCACATGGCGATGATACCTGCTGCTATCAGTGTACCAAACAAGTCTTCGGCGCTGCTGCCGATCGAAAGACTCGTGACCAGAAGCGCCAGATAAAGCGCCAGAAGGATCATACAACCAACGAAACCGACTTTCTCGGCCAACGCCGCGAAGATGAAGTCCGTGTGGCGGGTCGGCAGGAAGTTCAGGGTCGACTGGGTCCCCTTCGACAGACCCGAGCCCACGAACTGCCCGGAGCCGATCGCGATCTTGGACTGCTGAAGCTGATAGCCGGCGTCACTGGTATCATCAGCCGGATTGAGGAAGACGGAGAGACGATCGAGCTGGTAGTTCTTGATCAGGCGGTGCATCACCACAGCCTTCCCGTTCTCTGTGACCGTGTAGGTCCAGACCGAGTTCACCCACAGCAGCGCTGCGATCGCCACGACGCCGGTCGATATCAGCACAAGCAGGTGGCGCGCTCGGGCGCCGCCCATCAGGAGGATGCCGAGCATGATCGCGATCGAGACCAGCGCCGTCCCCAGGTCCCCCTGGACGATGAGCAGGACAAAGGGGATCAGGCAGATCCCGACCGCCTTCAGGAAGCCCTTGAGCTGGGTGATCTCGCCCTCAAGTCCGGAGACGAAGGAAGCGCCGGCAAGTATCGTCAGGATCTTGGCGGGTTCGGAGGGCTGGAAGAGAGAATGCCCCGCTATCCCGACCCAGAGCGTCCCGCCAAACTCACCTTGTGCGCCCAGACCGGGCACCTTCGGCATGAGGAGCAGGACCGCTGCCATCGTCAGGAAGCCGGGCCACCAGGACTTGAAGCGTCGATAGTCGATCGCTACGACCCCGATGGCAAGGAGTGCGCCCAGAACGATCCCCAGATACTCCTTCTTGATGAAGGCGCCCGGAGCATCATAGCCCTGGACCGCTGCCGTCACGATGATCGCTCCGTAGATCGCCAATGCAAGGGCGGAAAGCACCAGCGCCGGGTGGATCCAGCGCTTCATCCATGCTCTGATCGATTCTGACATCCAGGCCTACCGGGAGCTGTCGTTCGCGATGATCTGCTCGACCTGCTGGCCGAAGAGCGCCTCGAAGATCTGGCGGGCCGCCGGAGAAGTCACCGAGCTGTCCCCCGACTGCTCGACCACCAGGGCCACGCAGAAGCGAGGAGCGTCAGCGGGCGCATACCCGACGAACCAACCGTAGTCGTCCTTGCCGAGGACCTGCGCGGTGCCGGTCTTGCCCGCGACCTGCGGACGGTAGTCCCGGAAGGCCGAGCTCGCCGTGCCGCTCGCGGCGCTGGTGACGTCGATCAGGGCCGTGTGGATCGTCTCCAGAGACGCCGCGCTGACGCTCGGCTGGACCTTGGCCTTCTGCGGCTTATAGATATAGACCGACTGCCCTTCGCTGTTCGCGACGGACTTCAGTATATGGGGCGTCATCACGACGCCGTCATTGGCGATGGCGCTGTAAGCGACCGCCATCTGCAGGGGGGTGGCCAGCATGTCGCCCTGCCCGATGGAAAGGTTGACGGTATCTCCCGGGACCCACTGCTGCAGCTCCGGATAATCCGCGTTCCAGGCCTTCTTCCATGTTGGCGTCGGTACGCGTCCGCTGTTCTCTCCGGGCAGGTCGATGCCGGTCACCGATCCAAAGCCGAAGTTGCGTATGTAGTCCTGAAGCGGCGTCCCCGTCGCCCCACCTTTCTCGTAGAACATCTTCCCCAGATTGTAGAAGTAGCTGTCACAGCTCTGGGTGATGGCCTGGTTCATGTCGAGCTCGCCATGACCGCCGTGGTTCCAGCACCACTTGCCCCACTGGGCGCCCAGTCCCGTCCAGCGCCCCTGACAGTCGACCGAGGTATAGGGCGTGGCAAGCCCGTCGCTGAGGGCCGCCAGCGCGACGAAGGACTTGAAGGTCGAGGCGGGCGGATACATCGCACTGATCGCCCGGTTGGTCAGAGGGTACTCGGAGCTGGAGGCGGTCAGCTGGGTCCAGGCCGAACTTGAGATCCCGCCGATGAACAGCGAGGGATCATAGCTCGGCAAAGACGCCATCGCGATGACGTCTCCCGTCTTGGTATCAAGGGCCACCGCGCTCGCGGCCTTCGCGTTTTTCGCCCCCTTCTTCTGGGCGATCTGGAGCGTGCCGACCAGTATCTCCTCGACTTGTTTCTGGACCTTCGCGTCGATCGTCAGATGGACGTCCTCGCCTGACTGCGCCGGTGTCGTCGAGAGCGTCCGCTTCGGGATCCCGTCGGCGTCCACCTCGAGTTTCGTTGTCCCCCGCACGCCCTGGAGCGCCTTCTCGAACTCGGCTTCCGCCCCGCTCTTTCCCACGATGTCGGAGGCCTGATAGCCCCTGAACGAGGGGCTGTGCAACTCATCGTCGCTGATCGCACCGGTGTAACCCAGCACCTGCGCTGCCAGGGCGCCCTGTGGATACTGCCGCACGGCGCTCGCCTGGACCGCGACCCCGGGGAACTGCGTCGCGTGCTCGCTGATATAGGCGATCTTGTCCATCGGCACATCGATGGCGAGCACATGGGGATCGAGCGGAGCGTCGCGGGCATTGTTCAGCTTGTTGATGAGGTCGGTCTTCGACATCTTGAGAACGGTAGAAAGCCGGTCGAGGACCTCGTCGTCGGTCTTGATCCAGGTCGGCGCTATGACGGTCATCGACGAGCGGTTCGTCACCAGCGCAACGCCGTTGCGGTCGAAGATCCTTCCCCGGGTCGCAGCCGTTGTCGAGGTGCGCAGCGTATTGCTCGCCGCCGCCAGCGTATACTTCTTGCCCTGGAGCAACTGCAGCGACCAGAGTCGCACTCCGAGCATCCCGAAGATCAGGACGGCCAGCGCCCCCAGGATCAGGAAGCGCACCCGCAGCATGTCGCCCGTGTCGTCCATCGTTCAGATCCTCGTTGCGCGCGGCAGATGCTGCACGGTCTCCATCGTCGGATTCTCACGCAAGAGGCGCGAGAGCAGCGGGAAGATAAGCACCGCCGCCAGCGTCGTATAGAGCACGATCGGGATCACCTTCGTCACCAGCGCGCCGAAGAAGGCGATCTGTTGGCCCAGTACCAACAAGATGATCAAGGAGAAGAGTTCGTAGATGAAGCTGGTGACGGCCAGGACCAGGACCGGCAGGACCCAGCCCTGGGCGAAGATGCGCTCGTAGGCGACCCCGGCAAGGTAACCGACGACACACATCCCCAGAGCCGCAGCCCCGAAGGGACCCGTGCCCAGAAGATCGAAGAGCAGCCCCGCAGAGAAGCCGACGAAGGCTCCTTCGACCGGTCCGTTGACGAGCGCCATGACGATCGTGACGATCACGAGGAAGTTCGGGCGTACCGACAGGATGGCGATGGACGGGCCGATCGCGACCTGCAGGATGAGGGCGATACAAAGCGCTGCGATCGCCGAGAGGACTTTGTTGTTCAGGACGAACATCAGTTGCCACCCGTCGCCTTCGCTGGCGGTAAGGTGGTGATATCGGGTGGCGTATCGGTCAGGATGATGACCTTCTCGACCCGCCCGATGTCGTTGGCTGGCTTGACCTGGATCACCTTATAGAGGCTGTTGACCTCTTTGCTGACTTTCGAGACCTGCCCGACGATGAGCCCTTTCGGGAACACGCCGCCCAGGCCGCTGGTGACCACCGTGTCGCCTGCGGTGACCGTCGCATCCATACTCACGAAGTTCATCGTCAGCTCCCCGGAGAGCGAGCCACGGACGATGCCCTGTGCCCGGTTCTCCTGGAGAAGCGTGGCCACCCCACTTTCCTGATCGGTGATCAGCCGGACCTGAGCATAGTTCGGCCCGACGGAGACGACCTGGCCGAGAAGTCCGTTGGAGGCAAGGACGGGCATCGAGAGCTTGATGCCCTTCGAACTTCCCGCGTTGACCACGATGACCTGCTGCCAGGAGCTGGTCGGAAGCCCGATGACATCTGCGATGACGCCCGCGTGGCCGGACGACCGCGCCGACTCGTTCAGCGCGGCGCTGGCCTGCGCAGAACGGACCTGTTCCTGGAGTTGGACCACCTGGGATCTGAGCGCTGCGTTCTGGTCACGCAGGGTCGTCAGCTCGCTGCGCGAGACGCCGATATCTCCCAGCCAGGCAGTGAAGCGACGCCAGGGCGTCGTGACCCACTTCCCTGTGCGCCCGACCGGACTGGTCACGGTCTGAAAGGCGACCCGGGAGCTCTGGATCGGTCCATGGGCGCCCTCGCGCATCGAGACCGTGATGAGCACGATCGAGATCAGCACCAGCAGGATCAGCCAGCCATACGGCCGGTTCCGCTTTTCAGGAGTAGCTATTTTGAGCGGAGACACGACATCCATCTCCCGCTAGCGAGCGCCCTGCAGGACCTTCTTCAGCACATCGATCTCCTCAAGCGCCTGGGCAGAGCCGTTCACGACGTTGATCAACGCACTCTCCGATACATAGACCGGCATCTTCGTTTCCTCCTTGAGGCGCTCGTCGAGACCCCGCAGCAAGGCTCCGCCTCCGGTGAGTACGACGCCGAACTCCATCAGATCGCTGGAGAGTTCCGGGGGAGTCTTCTCGAGCGTGCGCTTCACAGCGTCAACGATCGCAGAGGTCGGGCCTTCCAGAGCCTCGCGGACCTCCTCGCTCTCCATCGTGATGGTGACGGGAAGCCCCGAGGTCAGATTGCGCCCCCGGATCTCAACGTCGACCTCCTCGTCGAGCGGAAAAGCGCTTCCGATCTCGAACTTGATCTCTTCTGCGGTGCGCTCGCCGATCAGCACGTTATAGGCACGACGCACATAGTCGACGATAGCCTCATCGAACTCATCACCCGCGATGCGCAGGCTGGTAGAAACGACGATCCCTCCCAGACTGATGACGGCGATCTCTGTCGTGCCGCCGCCGATGTCGATCACCATCGAGCCGGTCGGATCCTGGATCGGAAGTCCCGCGCCGATCGCTGCCGCCATGGGCTCCTCGATGAGGAAGGCATGGCGCGCACCAGCTGTCATGGTAGCCTCGAAGACCGCGCGTTTCTCCACCTCGGTGACTCCAGAGGGCACACAGACCACCACGCGGGGCTTGGGCTGGAACAGGAACTTCCGTTCACGGACCTGGTTGATGAAGTAGCGCAGCATGGCCTCGGTCACGTTGAAGTCTGCGATGACGCCGTTCTTGAGCGGCCGGGTCGCGACGATCGATCCCGGAGTCCGCCCGATCATGCGCTTCGCTTCCTTGCCGACTGCCAGGACACGCCCCGAATCCTGTTCGATGGCGACGACGGAGGGCTCGACCAACACGATGCCCTTTCCGCGGATGGACACGAGAGTGTTCGCAGTACCAAGATCGACGGCGATGTCATTGCCCATCGACTTATAGAACAGATCGCTCAAAGACACACAGGTCTCCTCTTCCCTTGTTGGCGTTTCGGGTGATTCAATAGTATCGTCGCAGGACCCCGGGGCGCCTGAAGCGTTCTGGAGCTGTTACCACCTGTTGTTATGAGCCGAAGAAGAGAGCGACCTCCCGGGCAGCGGACTCAACACTGTCCGAGCCATGGATGACGTTCGCATCGGTGATCAGGCCGAAGTCACCCCGTATCGTCCCCGGCGCAGCCTCTGCCGGATTCGTCGGACCCATAAGCGTGCGACACTTCCCGACAGCTCCCTCGCCGGACAGGACCATCTTCACGACCGGACCTGAGGTGATGAACGCGATCAGGTCATCATAGAAGGGCTTGCCTCTGTGCTCCTGATAATTGCCCTCTGCCTGCTCCCGGGTCAGAACGCCCAGCTCCAGGCGTTCGATACACAGCCCCGCATCCTCAAAGCGGCTGATGATGCGACCGATCTTACCCGCAGCGACCGCATCGGGCTTGATCATGGCGTAGGTTGTTTCCTTCATCTGGAACGATCCTTTCGATTCATGTCAGTACCCGCCGCTGATCGCGGAGACTTTCCATCCGGTGTTGACCCGCTCGAACGTGATCCTGAAGCCGCTCTTCGCCCCGGTGCCCGAGCGGACCGACACCTTCGCCGTGCTGGTCAGGGGCCCTGTTTCGAACGAGTCGATCGTATAGTGGGTCGGAAGCGGAAGCGCTGACATCTGCCGGTTGATCTCTGAAGCATCATCGGTCCAGTAGGATCCGAAGCTGCCCCCGGTGTTATAGGCGCTGATCAGAGCATCGAGCGTCGTGGTGCGCGAGGGTATGCCGAAGCCAGTGAGCACCGTGTAGGCGACAGCGCCGCCAAGCACGAGCAGCACCACAACGATGATCAGCAGCGGTCGAAGCCTGCGCAGGAGGCCCCGGGAGCGCCGGAGCTCCTCCTTGCCCTGCTGGACGATCTCCTTGTCAGTAAGCGCGAAGAAGTTGTCCACCTCATCCAGGTTGCCGATCTGACCTGTCGATCCATCCGGCAGGTCTTCAGGATCTGCAGAAGCGCCGTCTGCGGACCCCGGTACCGCAGGATCTCCCGGCATCGGCTGCTGAGCTTGTGTGACCGGCTCCTCCCGTTCGATCCCCTGCTCCAACTTCGTCTGACAATCCGCCAGCGCGTCGATGGCCGCCTGACTCAGCGGGTAGTGGCGCATGACCTGTGCTTCTTCAAGCGCTCGCTTCGCTGCGGCGAGTTCACCTTGCGCATAGGAGGCCATCCCGAGGTTCGCCAGGGCCTTGCCCCGGTTGGTGTAGCCTTCGACGCCCAGGGCCGCCTGATAGGCCTCGGCTGCAGACTTCGGCTGCCCGAGCGCCATCAGGCAGAGTCCCAGGTTCACCAGAGCGGCCCCCGGGTTCGGATTGCCCTCGTCAAGGGCTGCGTTCTTGTTCGCCAGCGCCGCCTGCTCGAAGGCCCGCTGTTTGAAGTATACCTGGGCCAGGCCCTGATGACTCCGGTAGTGCTCCTTCGTCGAGGCCTCGCCCAGGGCCGCCTCGAAATGGGCAAGGGCCTGGCTCAGATCGCCGTGCTTGAGATAGGCGTTGCCGAGACTGTTCTCGACGGCGCCCCGCTTCTGATAGCTGTCGTCACGCAAGGCCTGCTCGAAGACCACGATGGCGTCATGATAGCGCGCCAGACGCATGAAGCAGTTCCCGGCGCCATGGTAGGCCATCCCGTTCTCAAGAGGTGTTCCCTTGTCGGCGGCCTCAAGGAAGAGACGCGCCGCCTTCCGGTAGTTCTTCTCGCGATACAGCTGGTTGGCTGCCTCGTATTTGACTCTGTCCACCGCGCGACCTTCCGTTAATCGTGTGCCCGGGAGGCTTCGTAGTCGGCGATCAGTTTCTTCTGCACTTCTGCAGGGACCTGTTCGTAGCCGGCGACCTCGATGGTATAGACGCCGGTCCCGTGCGAGAGAGAGCGCAGATGGGGCGAGTAGTTCGCGACCTCGGCGTAAGGCGCGACCGCGTTGATCTCCTGCATACCGGTCGAGGCAGCCCCCATACCAAGGACCCGTCCCCGCAGGCTGCTGATGTCACCCATGACCGTCCCGGCATACTCGTCGGGTACCGTGATCGTCAGGTTCGCCATCGGCTCAAGGATGACCGGAGCTGCCTGTTCGGCGGCGGCGCGAAAGCCGATCCGGGCAGCCGTGCGGAAGGCCATCTCGTTGCTGTCGACCGCGTGGTAGCTGCCGTCATAGACCGCGATCTTCACGTCGACCACCGGGTATCCGGCGATCACCCCCTGCTGCATCGTCTCCTGAACGCCCTTATCCACCGCGGGTATGAACTGACGCGGGATCCTGCCGCCCACGACCTCGTCGAGGAACTCATAGCCCTCGCCGGGGTTCGGTTCGATTCGCAGCCAGCAGTCGCCGAACTGTCCGGAACCGCCGCTCTGCTTCTTGTGGCGCCCCTGCGCCTGAGCGGTCTTCCGTACGGTCTCCCGATAGGGGATGCGCAGCTCATCGAGCTGCGTCTCTACATGATAGCGGTCGCGCAGGCGTGCGACGATGACATCGACTGCGGTGTCCCCGTAGGTCTTCAGCACCGTCTGGTGGGTCTCCTCGCTGCGCTCAAGCTCGATCGTGGGGTTCTCGTCAACGATCGCCTTCAGCGCGGTCCCCAGCTTGTCCTCGTCGGCCTTCGTCTTGGCGACGATGGCTACCGGATAGAGCGGTTCCGGGAAGGGGATCGGCGCAAGCTCGACCTTTCCGGAGGTCGAGAGGGTGTCAGACGTCAGAACAGAGCTGAGCTTCGGCAGAACGATGAGGTCGCCTGGCTGGACCGGGCCGGACAAGGTCTTCGTCTCCTTACCGACCATCATGACCACATGGGCGGCGCGCTCCTTGTTGCCGGTGCGCGAGTCGATGAACTCATCACCGTCCTTGATGCTGCCCGAGAGTACCTTGACGAAACTCAAGCGCCCCACATAGGGATCGCTCAGGGTCTTGAAGACGAAACCCGTGAAGCCCGCAGAGGGGGACGGATCGAAGACCGTGCCATCGGCAAGCAGGGGCGCCGGACCCTGATCCGGACGGGGGAAGTAGTCGACGATGGCCTGCAGGAGGTCATCGATACCGGCCATCTTCGTCACCGATCCCGCGAAGACCGGCACGACCGTTCCTGCCGCGACCGCGGTATCCAGCAGGCGATCCAGCTCTTCGAGGGTGATCTCCTCCCCCTCCAGATACTTCACCATAAGCTCCTCGTCGGCATCCGCCGTGCTGTCGACCAGAGCGTCACGCGCCTTGGCGGCGCGCTCGACCATGTCCTCAGGGATCTCGCAGGGTTTCTCCGGATCCTTATGGTAGAAGGCCTGCTGGCGGATCACGTCGACCACGCCCTCCAGGCCCTCCTCGGCCCCGATGGGGATCTGGACCGGGACGACGGCCTTTCCATAGCGGGAGCGCAGCGTCGCGAAGGTCGCGGAGAAATCCGCGTGCTCCTTGTCCATGCGGTTGATGAATATCGCGCGCGGGATGCCCATCTCGGTCGCGATCTGCCAGAGACGGTCGGTCATGACCTGGGGGCCGCCCACCGCATCGACCACGAACAGCGCCATCTCTGCCGCCTTCATGCCGGCGATCGCATCCCCGATGAAGTCAGCATAGCCCGGGGTATCGATGAGGTTGATCCTGACCCCTTTGTAGGTCAGCGGGGCCAGCGAGAGGTTGATCGTGAACTTACGCTCGATCTCCTCGCTGTCATAGTCAAGATGGCTCTGTCCGGCGTCGACGTTGCCGAAGCGCGGTGTCACCTTGGTGTAGTAGAGCAGCGCCTCAGCGAGCGAGGTGGTCCCTGCTCCGCCGTGGCCGACCAGAGCGATGTTCCTGAGTTTCCCAGTTGCGGCGTCCGCCATTATGCCTCCCGTTCGTCAAACTTACCTTGTCCAGTATAAAACAAGAACACGTTAAACTGGGTCTCTCTCGACAAATTGAGCATGAAAACCGGCAGGCGCCCAATTCTGCGAAAGATCTCCCGTGGCTTATCGTATAATGAAACAGCTGAAAGAGCCCTCATAGCTCAGATGGATAGAGCGTCTGCCTCCGGAGCAGAAGGCCGCAGGTTCGAATCCTGTTGAGGGCACCAAAGCTGCAAGGTCCTGAACGGATTCGAACCGGAAGGTCAAAACGGTCCAGCGGACCGTTTTGGGCCGAGCGCAAGCGAGGTCTTCGCGGATTGCGAAGCAAGACGCGGAATCCTGTTGAGGGCACCAAAGCTGCAGACACCATCTTCACCTTGTCCCACACAGAAAGGCTGATTTGCCTGCCACCCGCGTCATCATAAACCCCAACGCCCAGCACGGCGTCACCTCGCGCCTGATCGACGCGGTCCGCGGACTGTTCGCGGAAACTGACGCCGAGGTAGTGGTGACCGAAGCACCCCGCCACGCCACCGAGCTTGCCCGCGAAAGCGCCGGGATCTCGCGGGTGATCGCCGTTGGCGGGGACGGGACGATCAGCGAGGTCATCAACGGACTCATGGGGATCGAGCAGGACGCGCGTCCTGCTCTCGGTATCATCCCGAGCGGATCGGGCAACGACATCGCGCGGCTCTGCGGCATCCCCACGGGGCTCTCCCGGGCCTTTCCTGTCCTGCAAAACGGCGTCCCGCGGTCCTTCGATGTCGGGATATGTAACGACCGCTTCTTCTTCAGCAGCTTCTCGGTCGGGCTGGACGCGCTCGTCGTCGCCAAGACCATCGAATATAAGGAGCGCCCGCACGGTTCAGGGCTGGCCCTCTACGTCCGCGCCCTGCTCTCCACCGCTTTCTTCAACCTCCACTCGATCCGGCTGATCATCGCTTACGACGATGAACCCGCCTCAGGGCACGAAGTGATACTGTGCGCGACGACCAACGGCACGACCTACGGCGGCGGTATCAGGATCAACCCCTGGGCAGAGCCTGACGACGGTCTGCTGGCGAGCTCTGTGGTGGCTGATATCAAGAAGCTGAAGCTGCTGATCGCCCTGCCGCTTCTGGCCATCGCCCGGCAGAAGCTCCTCAGAGAGTATCAGGGGCGCGACTGTCGCACCGTACATATCAGCACGCCTGACAGGGTCCCGGTCATCGCGCAAGCCGACGGCGAGATATTCTCCGCCGAACGCTTTGAAGTCGGGATCCTGCCAGGAGCGCTGCGGGTGATCGTCCCGGCAGGGCACGGGGCCGCATCGTGCGATGCGACCCCTGTTCCTCGTGGCTGTCGATCCTAGGAGCGCTTGATCTGGCGCTTGCTGCGCCGCAGACCCACGATCATCACCGCAAGAACGCCGCCAGAGAACGCCAGCGCGACCGCGACGGTCCCACCCTGCGTATCACCGGTCTGTGGGAGGGCCAGCAGGGGTTCGGACTTGGGCTTGGCCGTCGGCGATGCCGTCTCTGATACGACCGGTGGCTTCGTCTCTTCGACCGGTGACTCGACGGGCGGCTCAGCGGCTTTCTCAAACGTTGCCGTGAACGAACCGATGACCATCAGGCCGTTGGCGTCGGTGGCGCTGATGGTGAATTCGAAAGCGCCTTCCTCTGACGTCGTGCCGACCAGACGGCCCGTCGTCGGATCCAGCGTGATGCCTGTCGGTAACGTGCCGCTTTCCAGCGCATAGCTCACGGGAGTGAAGGTCGGGACGCTGGGGTCGTCGACCGAATAGCTGAACGTGGCGAGCGCCTCGTCGAGGGTCGTGTCAGTCGGGTAACTCAAGCCAGCGTCATCGTTCATATCAACGGTAGCCACCGGGTAGAACGAATAGGACCAGTCGGAGGAATCCACATACCATTCATAGTAGGTGAAATCAGTGAACGCCGGTACGGAAGACAGATCCATACCCCAACTGCTCAGATCGGTGTCGCGGTACAGATCGGTGGCATCGAAGGTGATCGGGCCGGTGTCAGCGCCCGAGGCAGTAGAGGCCGGTCCCCCGGTGGGGCTGATCGGTCGGTCAGCCGGATCTGCAGTGAACGTATCTTGATCTGCCGACGCAAGCAGAACATCAGAGCCCAGAACATCCTGACCGCCGAGATAGCGCTGCGATGCCGTCGGTACGCCACTGAAGTCGCTGATGTGGTTGTATGACAGGTTCAGGATCGAGAAGGTGGTGCTGGGTAGCTGGGCGATGATGTCGTTACCGAAGTTGTTCCCGTTGAGATAGAGCATCGACAGCTTCGTCAAGCTGCTCAGGCCGGGCAGATCGGAAAGGGCGCTGTAGTTAAGCGAGAGCGACGTAAGGTTCGTGAACGTCCCAAGCCCGATGATCTGTGTCGTCGCAACATCATAGGAGCTGTTGTTGAATCTCAAGATGATGAGATCGTTCGCCAAAGGCGTAAGCGGCGTCAGATCGACCACGCCGCTGGGCGTGGTATAACTCTGGATGTTGATCGAGTTCACCTCAGACATCTGGCCCAGTGGCGTCAGATCGCTGATAGTGACCTCGGCGAAGGTCACGCTCCCGATCTGCTTGGCGTACTGCAGACCCTCGAAGCTCGTGATCCCTGGATACGAGGCGCCGGGGCTTATGTTGCCCGTCATGTTGGCAAGTTCCGCCGCACTGATCGGTGTGGTAGCAGGGCGCGCTGGCGTGAACTTGTTCGCGTTGAGGTAGGCTTGGAGCTGCGGATCGGGTACCACGTTAGTATCGCCCACCGCGGCGTAGGCGAAACTTGTCGTCGACGCAAGCAAGGCTACCGTGGTCACGATGACCAGACAGAGCTTCGCCAGACGTGCGACTTTGTTCTTCACGGTTCTCTTCATTATTCCTTCTCCCTTTCTCCCCCTCCACAGACGATCCTGCTGTGCCGGATCGAACTGCGGCTTATATTGTAGCATTTTAGTCGAGGTACATGGGAATAATGTTTAATGATTGAAATATTATTTCGAAGGTCAGAGCGTAGGAGTAAGGAGCGCTCATATAAAAAGGGGGGTCGCACCTCTGGGTGCGACCCCCCTGCTGAGAGAACGTCGGGCGCGTTCAGTCCATCGACAGCGCGCCACTGGGGCAGTCATCCACGCAGATACCGCACTCGATGCAGTCATCCGGACGTGCGAGCACCGCGACGTCGGTGAGGTCATAACAGCCGTTGGGGCAATCATCGACGCAGGTACCACAGGCGGTACACAGGTCCTTGTTTACGACGGGTACTGACATGTTCCTATCCTTTCTCTCGCAGAAACATCAGCTTCTCTTTCCTTGCTATGGTACCACGTTTCGCCCGATGCGAGGTCGGCGCTCTGTTAGTATGAGTGTATGGTTGAAACGATCTCCCTGAAACGCTTGAGCTCAGACGGAAGCGCGGTCGGCCGTCTTGCGGACGGACGGGCGGTCTTCGTCGATTACGGCTGTCCCGGCGACGTCGTCCGCGTGATGATCGACGAGGACCGCCCACGCTTCGCGCGCGGGCATGTGGGCGCACTCGTCCAGGCGAGCCCCCTGCGCGTGACTCCTCCCTGCCCCCACTTCGGCTGGGGTGCTTGCGGGGGCTGCCGGTGGCAACACCTGCTGCCGAGCGCCGCTCTGGCCGCGAAGCGCGATGCGATCATCGACGCGATGCAGCGGATCGCAGGGATCGCCGATGCGGAGTCCCTGACGCTTCCGATCATCGGCTCGCCTGCAGACTATGAGTATCGCAACAAGATCGAACTGGACGCGCGCACGGTGCGCGGTCACCTCAGCCTGGGGCTGCACCGCGCGGGCTCGGCCGAACTGGTCGAACCGGGGAGCTGTCCGCTCTTCAGCGCCCCCTTCAAGGACCTGCTGAACTCAGTTCAGGGGGCCCTGCGCTACAGCCTCGGCTCTGCCGATGTCGGGCTGTCGCGCGTGGCGCTGCGCTACTCAGCGCGGACCAAGTCCTTTGAGCTCGCCTGCATGACCCGACCCGGCTCGTTTCCGCGCGCCCGGGTCGCGAGCACGTGTAAGGCCGCCTGTCCCGAGATCACGAGCATCGTCCGCGTCATGCAGAAGACGACGGCCGGCCGCGGCAGCCGTAAGCACCCCATCCCTGTCCTGAAGGGGGTAGAGGCGCTCTTCGGGGCGGGCTACTGGAAGGAGCGTCTCGCAGGGTTCCCGTACAAGGTCAGCGCCCCCTCGTTCTTCCAGGTCAACACCGCCGCGACCGAGGGACTGGTAGAGATCGTCAAGGCGGCCCTTGAGCTCGACGGAAGCGAACACGCCTGCGACCTCTACAGCGGGGTCGGCGCCTTCAGCCTGCCTCTGGCTGCCTCTGCCAGGCGCTTGACCGTCGTCGAGTCCTCGGGACCCGCCGTACGTGACCTGCGGCGTAACCTGGCCGAGGCTGATCTCTCGGCAGAGGTCATCGCCGGACAACTCGGCCGCGACACCGAGGATATCGGGCAGCCCGACGCCGTACTCGTCGACCCGCCCCGGGCAGGGCTCAGCGCCGCGGCGATCTGCGCGATCGAGCAGATGGCGCCTGAACGTCTTGTCTACGTCAGTTGCGATCCGGCCACTCTTGCGCGCGATCTGCGCTTGTTGACGGCGTCCTCTTTCCGTCTGGAAAGTCTGCGCCCGGTCGATCTCTTCCCCCAGACTCCCCATGTCGAGTGTGTCGCGAAACTGAGGAAGGTCTGAGTCTGCAGTGCCCTGGATACCTCCCACCAGAAAGAGACGCCTATGAACGCTGAGCGCCCGAGCGACTTGCACGCCCGCAACATCCAGGCCATCGCTGCCTATCTGAGCAGCGGCGACAAGGCCTGCGCCTGCCGGCTCGGCCTCGAGCTTGAGCAGTTCGTCATGACCGACGAGGGGGCCAGCGTAGCCTACTTCGGCCCTGAGGGCATCGAGGATCTGCTGAGGTCTTTGCGCGGCGCCTATGAGTCCGAGATCCGGGAGGGCGCCCATCTGATCGGGCTGGCCCGGCCCGGCACCACGCTCACCTTGGAGCCAGGCGCCCAGGTCGAGATCAGCACGGGGCCCTTCTGTCGCATCCACCAGCTGGAGGAAAGCTATGAGCTCTTCCGCGCGGAGATCGAGGCGGTGCTGCAGGGGCGGGGCCAACACCTCAAGGCGACGGGCTATCGACCCGACCTGCGCGCCGATGAGGTCGAGCTGATCCCGAAGGACCGCTACCGCTTCATGGATGCGCATTTCGCCCGGACCGGCTCCCGCGGACGCCAGATGATGCGAGGCAGCGCCGCGACCCAGATCTCGATCGACTATACCGGAGAGCGCGACGCCGTCTTCAAGATGCGGGTCGCCACGCTCATCGGCCCACTGCTGGCGCTGGCCTGCGACTCTGCGACCCGCTATGAGGGCGCCGAGGCTTCCGAGCGCATGATCCGCACGATGATCTGGGATGACGTCGACGCGGCGCGCGCGGGCACCGTCGCGGGGCTCTTCGAGCCTGACTTCGGATTCGCTGCCTACGCGCGCGCGCTGGCCGCCGCTCCCCTCGTGGTCGAGCCCCGCGCCGACGGCAGCTACGGGGACTGCGACGGCACAAGCGCCGCCGAGCTCTATGCCCGACGCCTGATGACCCGCGCAGAGATCGAGCACCTGCTCTCGATGTTCTTCTTCGACGTACGCCTGAAGAACTACGTCGAGATCCGCATGGCCGATTCCGTCGATATCTCCCTGGCTCTGGGCCTGACGGCACTGATCAAGGGCCTGTTCTACGACGCAGACGCGCTCGGGCGCCTCGCCGATCTGCTGTCACTGGATACGCGCAGCGCAAAAGATGTCGCCTGCGCCAAGCAGGAACTGCGCCAGGCCGGCTATCAGGGCATGGTCTACGGACGCAGCGCCGGTTCCTGGCTCGACCTGCTCGTCGAGCTTGCCCAGGATGGCCTGCCTGAAGAGGAGCGGCACTATCTGGACGCACTCGCAGGCCTGATCGTCGCACGAAGGAGCCCCCGCGATGAAGTCAGTGACTGAGCTTCATAAGGAATACGAGAGCATCGCCCTGGGTCTGGAAGGCCTTGACCTTGCCGGACAGCGGATCGCGGCCCGCGCCATGGCGCACTCGAGCGCCCTGTATCAGGGCGCGGTCATCGAATTCGCCTACCTGCCCCAGCTCTATCCCCCCGCGGTCATCTGCGCGCTGCGCGAGGAGACCTCGACTTTGTACGGGATACTGGCCAAGGTCATCGCCCGCTACCGGTCCGATCCGCTCTATCGCAGGCTCTTCGGTTTCGATCCGCGCCTTGAGGAGCTCATCTGTCTTGACCCCGGCTACGCAAGTCCCATCCCGATCATGCGCGCCGACATCTTCTACCAGGTGGACAGCGGTGATTTCAAGTTCTGCGAGCTTAACACCGACGGCGCCTCAGCGATGAACGAGGACCGTGAGCTCTGCCGCGCGATCCAGCACACACCGGCGTTCAGGGCTTTCGAACAGAGGGGCTATGATCTCAGGCCCTTTGAGCTCTTCGAGAGCTGGATCGACGTGTTCCTGGGCATCTACGCGGACTGGGCGGGTCGCAGAGGCCAGCGCGGGCAGACGGCCCCGCGCGTGGCGATCGTCGACTTCCTGGATAAAGCGACCACTGCAGAACAGGAGGAGTTCGCGCGACGCTTCCGTAAGCGCGGGCTGGACTGTGAGGTCATCGATATCCGCAGCCTGCGCTGGGACGGGAACCGGCTGGCCGATGCGAAGGGAGGACCGCTGGACGCCGTGTATCGTCGCGCGGTCACGACCGACATCATGGCGCAGTTCGATGAGGTCGGCGACTTCCTTGCGGCGGTGCGAAACGGCGCCGTTTGTCTCGTCGGAGGCTTTCAGACCCAGATCGCGCATGCCAAGATCATCTTCGAGGTCCTGCGCCGCGACGAGACCCTCTCTCGTCTCACAGAAGACGAGGCCGCCTTCGTCAAAGCCCATATCCCGGCGACCTGGCGTCTGGAGGAGACGGCGATCGATCTGGCGGAGGTGCTCAGCACCAAGGACGCCTGGATCATCAAGCCCCTCGATCTCTATGCAGCTTCCGGGGTCGTCGCCGGACGAGGGGTCGACCAGGAGCAGTGGGAACGGATCATCAAAGAGCGCGTCGATACCGGCTTCATCATCCAGGAGTACGTCGAGCAGTACCAAAGCAGCAACATCCGTAACGTCTTCTCATTGCCCGTTGCCGGCGAGCCCCAGCAACTCCGTGAGCCGCAGCTGGAACCGTTCCAGCATCTCACCGGGCTCTACCTCTATGCAGGGAAGCTTGCGGGCATCTATTCGCGCGCGGGCCAGGAAGAACTCATCTTCGGGCATGCCGGCGGGCTGACGCTCGCCAGCTTCCAGGTAGCCTGACAACAGCCAGACGTGAAATGGATGCTTGCTGGCAAGGCGCTGCGAAGCGTGGCGGCCTTTAGGCCGCGAGCTTCGCAGCAACACAGCCAACAAGCATCCAGGCGCGTCTAGTCGATTTCCTCTATATCGAGGTCGTCATTATCCATATCGCCCCACTGCTCAGCTGCCGGAGCTTCCTGCTTCTGGGCAGGGGCCTCCGCTGGCGCCGGGGCAGGAGTCGGCTCGCCCTCGCCTGCGGCTGGAATCGAGACCGGAGGGATCTCGAAGAAGTCCGTATCGTCAAGCGCCGCCGCCATGGGATCCGGAGCGTCCTGTGGCGCCACCGCAGCTGGAGCCTGCTGAACAGGCTGCTGCCCGGGCGCAGCTTCGTCGCGCTTCGCCGCCTGCAGCTCCTTTTCTGCCTCTTGAGACATCGGGACCGCCTTGACCGCAGTCCGTGCCTGGGACTCGATGCGACGTACATCGCGCAGGAAGCTGTCGAGTTGCGCGACATACCTTCTGCGGAACTGCTCCTCTTCTTCCTGAAGACGGGCGAGACTCCCCACAAGCTTGTGATGTTTCTGCCGGGCCTCGGCCGCATAGCTTTCCGACTCCTGACGCAGTTTCTCAAGTTCGGAGGCGTGCTGCTTACGGGCCTCGACGAGCATCTCCTCGCTCTGCACCCGGGCCTTCTCCAGCATGTCATCTGCAGCCTTCTGGGCGGTCAGGAGGGTGTGGTTGATCGTGTTGCGCTCCGCCTCAAGGTTAGCGCCCTGGGACTCAAGCGCCGCGACCTTCTCTTCCAGAGTCTGGATCTGTTTCGCGGCAGAATCGATCTCGACCGCCAACTGGTCGAGGAATCCGTCGACCTCATCCTCACGATAGCCCCTCATCCCACGGGCGAACTCCTTTTGGTGGATATCCAGGGCAGTGATCTTCATGGTCGTTCCTTCACAGTCGTTGTGGGGCTTCGTCGTTTGACATTGTATCACGCTTTCGTTGCATCGTCCGGGTCCTCGTCGAGCCCCTGCTTGAGGGTCCGGGCCACGGCGGCATCGACCGCGTTGGTGAAGGCGGCGCGCAGGCCCGCGTTCTCGAGTTCTGCGAGCGCGACGGCCGTTGTCCCTCCGGGACTTGAGACCACATCGATCAGCGATTCAGGCTGCATGCCGCTTTCCTGAAGCAGTCGCGCCGTCCCGAGCATCGTCTGTTCGGTGAGTTCGACCGCCAGGGCCAGAGGGAGTCCATGCATCACTCCCGCCCGTATCAGAGCGCTTGCCACCAGGGCGAAATAGGCGGGTCCGCTCCCGGAGACCGCCGTACCGGCAGGCTGCAGTTCCTCGGCAACGACACAGGCGCGTCCGACGCTTTCAAAGAGTTTCACGACCGACTTCAGCGCGGTCTTCGTCACATGCGTCCCCGGGGTCAGCAACGACATCGCCTCGCCGACCATCGCCGGCGTGTTGGGCATCACGCGCACGACGGGGGTCCCCTCTTCGACTTCTGCCTGGAGCTGGTCTGTCGTGACCCCTCCCGCGATAGAGACCAGCAGGGCTCCGTTCAGACGATCCCGCAGCTGCTGGAGCACGGGGGTGACCGTCTCAGGATGGACCGCGAGCAGACAGATGTCGCCCGCGCCCAGCTCAAGTTGCGTGACCTGAGCCAGACAGGTCACTCCCGGGAACTCGCGGGCGAGCTCGGAGCGCCGCGTCAGACCGGGCTCAACGACCACCGCATGACGCGGATCGACCAGCCCGCACTTCAGAAAGCCGGCCAGAAGCGCTGAGCCCATCTTGCCAGCGCCGATCACCGCCACACGACCTGGATTGTTCTGTATCGCCATGTACTCCACTTTCTCCCTAGAAGATCGTCCGGGCAGAGCCGAACTTGCGCTGCTCAAGATCGCTCATCTCCACATTGTGAGGGGTCAGCATGAAGATAAGATCGGCGACTTTCGAGATACCTCCGTCAAGCGCGTAGGTCAGGCCCGAGGCGAAGTCGATGAAACGACGCTGCTGGGCCGCCGGCACCCGCGTGAGGTCGAGGATGACCGGGGTTCCGGCCTTGAACTTATCGGCAAGCACGCTGACCTCGTCGAAGCTGGTCGGTCGCGCGTTGTGGATACGCACCTGAGGCGTCATCGGGGATACGGTCGCCGGTCCAGTCGGCACCGAGCGCAGCGGAGCTCCGGTCATAGCTGAGGCGCGTTCGAGATCGGGCGTGCGGGGACGCGTGCGCACCGATCCAGCGCTTGCGCCTGACCCGTAAGGTGACTCATAGTCATAGGAACTGCTCAGGTCGTCGTCTCCGGGCATCCCGTCATCGAACTCACCTTCGGGGTCATAGTCCTCGTCGCCGAAGCCGAACTTCGACTTCACGTTATCCCACATACTCATCTTCGATCAGTCTCCTTGAACAGAGCCGTCCCTATCCGTACGAGCGTCGCGCCTTCTTCGACCGCGACCTCGAAGTCGTTGCTCATCCCCATCGAGAGTTCCTCCAGCAGGATCTGCGCTCCGCGCGATCTCTGCCGCAGCTCATCGCGCAGGCGCCGGAGCTCCCTGAACACCCAGCGTACCGCTTCAGGGCTGTCCAGAGGCGCCATCGTCATCAGGCCGTTGACCAGCAGGTGCGAACAAGCGAGCGCGCCCACGGCAACAGCGTCCACCAGTTCGCGCGCACCTTGGGGCGTCAGACCATGCTTGGAGCCCTCCCCGCTGATGTTGACCTCAAGAAGCACCGGCTGGATGATGTCGAGCGCCGCGGCCCGGGCGTCGATCTTCTCGAGCAGGCGCTGGCTGTCGACCGAATGTATCAGGGGCGTACGACCGACGACGTAACGGACCTTGTTGGTCTGAAGACTGCCGATCAGATGGATCTGGGCTGCGGGGATCGCCTCATGCTTCTCAAGGAAGCGGTCGACCCGGTTCTCCCCCAGCAGGAGCTGCCCCGCATCCACCAGGAGGGCGGCGGTCTGAGGCGACACCGTCTTCGAGACGGCGACGAGTCTCACTTCTGCCGGATCACGCCCCGCGCGCTGGGCTGCAGCTGCGATGCGCGCGCGGACCTCGGTCAGGTTGCGCGCCAGGTCCTCTGCGCAGGGACTAGCCGTGCTGGCCCTCCGCGCTGAGTTCGATCTCGTCATAGGCGTCACGTTCCCCGGTGATCAGGAAGACGACCCGCTCCCCGATGTCGACCGCGTTGTCGCTGATGCGCTCCAGATAGCGCGAGGACATGACCATGCGACTCGCCCACTCGATCTCCTTCTCATCGGTCAAGTGCGCGAGCTCACGGAAGAACTGCTTGTAAAGCGAGTCGATCGGCGCGTCCAGTTCCGGAAGCTTCAGCGCCAGTTCCAGGCTGCTCGTCTCCAGGGCCTCGCGTGTGGTCTTGAGGACTTCGGCGACAAGCTCACTCTGCTGGCTGATCAGATCGGCCAGAGCCTGAGGTGCGCGGACGGTCCCCTTCTTGTCCGTGACGCGCAGAGCGGTCTTCGCTACGTTAGCGGCAAGGTCGGCCATCCGCTCCTCATACATCGCGATGAACGCCATCGAGTGGAGGAGCCGCAGGTCGCGCGCCACCGGGAACTGGGTCGCGATGGTCTCGAGCACCCGATCTTCGACCGCCAGCGTGCGCCGATCATACTCATCGTCACCGGCCACGATCCGGGTCGCAAGCTCGTAGTCGCCCTCGAGCAGGGCCCGCGCTGCTTCCTGGACCGTCACCTCAAGATCGGCCAGGATGCTGACGACCTCGGCCTTTATCTCTCCAAGTATCTGTCTGTACTGTTCTCTCATAGTCGTATCCCGACCGTTCCTTTCTGGCTCTTGTGCTACTTTGCCCTGGATATGGTTATACCATCTCTTGCGCCCGCTCCCGGCTTTCGTAACACGACCGGCACACTCCGCTAACCAAAGCGGCCCGTGATGTAGTCTTCCGTGCGCTTGTCCTGCGGGTTGGTGAACAGGTCGTTCGTCTTGCCGGACTCGACCAGGACCGCCGGCTCACCGGCGACCTCCTGCAGGAAGAACGAGGTGTAGTCGCTCACGCGCGCCGCCTGTTGCATGTTATGCGTGACGATGATGGTCGTGACCTCCTCTTTGATCTCGGCCATGAGGTCCTCGACCTTCTGCACGGACGTCGGATCGATAGCGCTGCAGGGTTCATCCATGAGCAACACATCAGGTTCGACCGCAAGAACACGCGCGATACAGAGGCGCTGCTGCTGCCCTCCGGAGATCGCAAGCCCGTTCTTGCTCAGGATGTCCTTGACTTCCTTCCAGAGGTTGGCGCGCTTCAGCGAGTCTTCCACGATCTCGTCCAGTTCGGACTTCTTGCGGATGCCCTGAAGACGCGGCCCGTAGGCCACGTTGTCATAGATCGACTGCGGGAAGGGGTTGGGCTGCTGGAAGATCATCCCGACGCGCCGACGCAGGTCGACCGGATCGACGCCCGGTCCATAGATATCGGATCCTGAGAAGAGCACCGAGCCCTCAACCTTGGTACCAGCGATCAGATCGTTCATGCGGTCCAGGCAACGCAGGAAGGTCGACTTGCCGCAGCCGGAAGGACCGATCAGCGCCGTGATGGCCTTCGGGTGGATGTCGAGGGAGACGTTGGTCAGCGCATGGAAGTCTCCGTAGAAGAACTCCAGGTTGCGCACAAAGAACAGCGTCTCGTCGGCAACAGCTACCAACGGGACCGTGTACACCGTGCTGTCATGGACGGTGGCCGGGGTCAACGCACTTCCTTGAGGGAGATCGAATGCCATATCAGCGCACCTTCCGATAACGACGTTGGATGTAGCGGGCGAACATGTTGAGCAAGAATATCATGAGCATGAGCATCAGAGCCGTACCGTAGGCGGCCTTCAGGTTGATGCCGTCGACCGCCAGCAGGTAAAGGTGGACGGCCATGGAGCGTCCTGATTCCAGGGGGGTCAGCGGCATGTTGATGGCCATACCCATGGTATAGAACACCACCGCGGTCTCGCCGATAGCGCGCCCCATCGCAAGCACCAGTCCCGTGATGATGCGCGGCATCGCCCAGGGCAGGACGACCCGGCTGACCGTCTGCCATTGCGTCGCTCCCAGCCCGTAACTCCCCCAACGGATATAGCGCGGCACCGCCCTGATGGCCTCCTCGGTCGCGCGCATGATGATCGGCAGCATGAGCAGCGACAGGGCGAGTGCGGCAGAGAGCATCGACATCGGCAGATGGAAGGCTTCGACGAAGAAGGCCAGACCGAAAAGTCCCATGACGATCGAGGGGACCGAAGCAAGCGAGTCGGCCGCGAAGCGGATCACGGTCACGATCCTTCCCTGCTTGGCATACTCGGCCAGGTAGACCGCCGCCAGGACCGCGACCGGCGTCGCGATGAGCATGGCCAGGCCCGTCACATAGAGTGTCGAGATGATGGTCGGCCAGATACCGCCCTTCGCGCTGACGCCGTGGGGCCAGGTGAAGATGAACTTCGGCGAGATCATGGGGGCGCCGTTGATGACCACATAGAGGATGATGAGTATCAGCGCGGCGACCGTGATCCCGGCCGCTACCCACAGTACCGCCAGGGCGGTGTTGTTCGCAAGGCGCTCCTTGAGCAGGCGGGCGCGCTTGGCCTCGTTGCGCGCCGTCTTATCCATGGCGCCTGGCCCAAGCTCCTTGAGGCGCTCGCGGTCTTCAGAGAACATATCACGCATGCTCGCCTCAGCCCTCCTTTCCCGTCCGGGAAAGAAGCCTCACGATCAGGACCAGACACATCGAGATGAGGAACAGCAGCGCCGCCATGCCGAAGAGCGCGGTGCGGAAGTCGTCGGCCGCATAACTCATACCCAGTACGATCTGACTCGTGAGCGTTGCGATCGGCTTGGTCAGACCTGCGAACATCTGTGGCGCGTTGCCCACGATCATAAGCACGGCCATGGTCTCGCCGATAGCACGTCCCATCCCTAAGATGACCGCATCGATGATGCCGATCTTGGCGGCCGGCAACACGACCTTATAGATGGTCTGCCACTGGGTCGCCCCCATGGCGAAGGAAGCCTCGCGGATCCCCATCGGGATCGAATCGAGCGCGTCCTCGGAAAGCATCGCGATGGTCGGCACGATCATGATCGACAGCACGATCCAGGCGGTCAAAGGCCCAAAGCCGGCTCCACCGAAGAGCCGGGCGACGAGCGGCGCCACCACGGTCACGCCGAAGAAGCCGTAGACGACTGAAGGGATGCCGGCCAGAAGCTCGACCGCCGGACGTATCACCGCGCGCGCCCGCGGACCGGCGACCTCAGAGAGGAAAAGCGCGGTCATGATCGCCAGCGGAGCGCCGATGGCAAGGGCGCCGATAGTCACGACCACACTGCCGACGATGAAGGGTACGACGCCGAACTGACTGTGGGCGACCGACCACTTCGTGCCCGTGATGAACTTCAGAAAGCCGATGTTGGGAAACACTCCGGAAGCCTGGTAGGCCACGAAGGCGAAGATCAGCACGACGCCGAGCACGGCGACGATCGCGCAGGCGAAGAACAGGAGCAACAGGCCTCGCTCCTTGATCTGGGTGGCGCGCGAGACGAGTGTCAGCGCAGCCGTCTTGTGTCGGGGCTGTGTCTGTGCCAGATCCGGGAACGGGCCTTCATCTTCAGGATGAAGTGTCTGCTGCGTGAGCGGCTGCGGTGTGTAGGCAGCGCTCACTTCCGCGGCCCTCCCTTCGGATTGACCGGCAGATAGCCGGCCTCGCGCACCGCGCCCTCCTGGATCGCATCCGAGAGAACGTAGTCGACATAACCCTGCGCCTCAGGACTGAGGTCTTTGCGCACAAGAAAATAAAGCTTGCGCGACAGGGGATACTTCTCAGACGCGATGTTCGCCGGAGACGGCGTGATGCCGTCGACAGCAAGCGCCCGTACCTGGCCGTTGACGAAGCCTTCAGAGATGTAGCCGACCGCGCCTTTGGTACGTCGTATCACTTCACGCACCTGCCCGGTGCCCGGCAGGACCACGGCATCCAGGTTGAACGCCGTATCTCCCATGACGAACTTCGTGAAGGCGTCGCGGGTCCCCGAGGACTCGTCCCGGTTGACCAGGGTGATCGGCACGTCATCGCCTCCGACCTCTTTCCAGTTCGTGATCTTACCGGCATAGATATCACGCAGCTGCGCCAAGGTGAGGTTCCTGACGGGGTTGGCCGGGTTGACCACGACCGCGATCCCGTCATGCGCGATCGGGATGACCTCCAGACCCAGCTTCTTCTCGTTGTCCTTCAGGTCACGTGAACTCGTACCGATGTCAGCGGTCCTGGTGACCCCGACCGCCTCGATGCCCGCTGAAGATCCGAGCCCGCTCACCAGCACCGAGACGCCCGGATGCGCCTTGGCATAGTCCTCGCCGGCGACCTCGGCGATCGGCTCGACCGTCGTCGATCCGCTGACGACGATGTCGGTGCTCCCCTTCGTGCAGCCGCTGAGACCGAGCGCGCCTGTCAGCATGAGCGCCAGCAGCAGCGCGACCGCAGGACGGACGCTACGCATGGGAGTCATCCTCAGGCAGCAGGCAGGCGAGCGCCCCCTGGCGCCCCGTTGTGCCGTCCTGCGCGCGATATGAGTAGAAATGCGCCGGATCCTGAGCGGTATCCACGCCCAGGTTCACGATCCGCTCCGCCGCCACGCCGACGTCGCGCAGCGTCTGTGAGACCGCTGCCCCCAGGTCGAGACGCGCGATGCCGCCAGCACCCGGAGTCTGCTCAAGGCCGGGGAACTCCGCTGCGAAGCGCGCGGCGAGCTGTGCGTCGACCTCGAAGGACTCAGGGCCGATGTAAGGCCCGAGGTAGGCGACGATGTCTCCAGGACCTGCCCCATAGGACTCGTGGAGTGCGTCCACCGCAGCCGCCGCTATCCGGGCGAGCGTGCCCTTCCAGCCCGAGTGGACCACCGCGATCGCGCGGCGCGGACCGGTGGCGACCAGGATGATCCCCACACAGTCAGCGATGCAGACAAGCAAGGGGATGTTCGGCGTCGCCGTGACGAGCGCATCGGCGTTAGCGACGACCGGATCTGCAAGCGGCTCATCGACGCGCACGACGTCGGCGCCATGCACCTGGATGCAGGAGTGCAGACGCCCCTGGGTCGCTTCGTCAAGTCCCAGAGCAGACATGAGCAGGCGACGGTTCTCTGCGACCGCAGCCGGCCCGTCGCCCACCCGATCGCTCAGGTTCAGAGTCGCATACGGGGCAGCGGAGCGTCCGCCCGTCCGCTCAGAGAAGGCGATGAGGATGCCCTCGGGAAGAAGCTCCCGATCCGAGTGCCAGGTAAGGTTACCCTGAACGAACCGCTGCAGTTCGGGCACGAACGCCCCTCTCTTCAGACATCAAGCGGACCCGATGGCGACGAGGTCGCTCCGTCGTCGCCATAGGGCCCAAAACTAGTACGCTGCATCCATTATAAACGGGCGACCCACTGCATAGCAACAACTAACCTATCAATTCTGCAAGAGCCGCGTCGATCGCCCGTGGCAGACGCGCCCAGAGGCGAGCGGGGCGCAGCATGTGCGTCAACACCAGCTCCGTCGTGAACTCCTTGGCGGCATCCACGATGTCGATGTCGGAATAGACCATCTGGGCGCAGCCCTCGACGACCACCAGCGCCTTTATGAGCAGCCCGAATCCCCTGGGCACACTCACCTTCTGCTCGTTCATGATCGAGAGGAAGCCGATGGCGAAGCCCCGCACGTCGCGCGGCGTGTGCGAGAACGTGCGCCGCATGAGCTCGGCGACCCGAGCGGTGACCGCATCCTGTTGATCCTCGGGCACGACCAGCCCCAGGTCGGCGGAGTAGCTGATGGCGCGCTTCGCGTCGGCATAGACGGTGGCGGCGAGCACCTGAGCGATCGCCTCCTTGTCCTCGTCGCGCACCTGCCCCATGATGCCGAAGTCGATGTAGCAGATGCGCCCGTCAGCAGTCAGGAGCAGGTTCGACTGATGCAGGTCCGCATGGAAGCGCCCAAGCACCATGACCTGCTTCATGAACACGTTGGCCCCATACAGCGCAAGAAAGCGCGCGTCGACGCCGGCTGCTTCAGCCTCGCGCGCATGATCGAGATGCCAGCCCTCGACGAAGCGCATGCACAGTACATGGCGACTTGTCAGTGGCCAGACGACCTCGGCGGTCGTCACGTAGGGGTCGTCACGGAAGTCGAAGGCGAAGCGATCCGAGGTGCGCCCCTCGATGCGCAGGTCGCACTCCGAGGCGAGCGAGTCCGCGAACTCTGACAGGAGCTGCGACAGATTGAAGCGCCGCAGCCGCCTGATGCGACCGATTCGGTTCACGAGCGGCGTGATCACCGCGATGTCAGAGCGGATCGTCTCCTCGCTGCCCGGCCGGATGACCTTGATGGCAAGCGGCGTGCCCGCAGGCATCGGCTCGCCGATGACCGGCGTATAGTCGCGCGCGAGCGTTGCCCGGTAGACCTGGGCGATCGAGGCCGAGCCGATCGGCTCAGGGTCGAAGTCCGCGAACAACTCCTCAAGCGGCCGGGCGAAGTCGCCCTCGATGACCGGTCTGATCGCGGAAAACGGCGTCGGGGTGACCGCGTCGCGCAGGTTCTCCATCTCGAAGACATACTGCGGCGCGAACAGATCAGGGCGGATCGAGATGAGCTGCCCCAGTTTGATGAA
>JGI20166J26741_12034472_pt1 | contig 38951 bp, 39 predicted proteins | sample TergutCu122P5_FD_26741 | JGI IMG/M metagenome (IMG submission 26741)
ACCGGCCCCCAGGCAGATCAACCTGCCCGGCCTGGTCGGCCTCGACTGGGCCCGTCAGTGCGACATCTACGCGAAGGTGTGCGCGTCGTGAGCGTCCAGGGCCGGGTGGGGTCTCTCCGGGCGGGGGAGCGCGTGTCGTTGACGGATCCGAAGGGACACCGCAAGTGGATCGTGCTCGAACCAGGCAAGGTGTTTCACACGACGAAGGGCGGTGTCGCCCACGATGACATCATCGGGCAGCCTGACGGCCTGGTCGTGACCAGCGTTGGCGGCATGGCCGTGCTCGTCAACCGGCCCCTGCTGCAGCAGTTCATGGTGTCGATGCCGCGCGAGGCGGCCGTCGTCTACCCGAAGGACGCCGCCCACATGGTCATGTTCGCCGACATCTACCCGGGCGCCCGTGTGCTGGAGGCGGGCGTCGGCTCGGGCGCGCTGAGCCTGGCGCTGCTGCGGGCCATCGGGCCGGCCGGCCGGCTGGTCAGCTTTGAGCGCCGTCCGGAGTTCGCCGACGTGGCCAAGGACAATGTGGACGCGTTCCTGGGGCCGCAGCCCCAGTGGGAGGTCGTCGTGGGCGACCTCGTCGAATCCCTGGCGAACCGGGCCGCGGCTGGGACGCCCGACGAGTTCGACCGGGCCGTGCTCGACATGCTGGCCCCCTGGGAGTGCGTCGACGCCGTCGCCGGCGTGCTGGCCCCCGGCGGTGTTCTCGCGGTCTACGTCACGACGACGACGCAGATGGGACGGGTCGCCGACCAGTTGCGGGCGCACGGCGGCTTCGCCGAGCCTGACATCTCAGAAGTGATGGTGCGCGAATGGCACGCCGAAGGCCTGGCCGTCCGTCCCGGTCACGGCACCACCGGCCACACGGGATTCATCGTCATTGCGCGTCGTCTGGCGCCTGGCGTGGCGGCACCGATGCGGCGCCGCCGCCCCGCGCCGGGTGCCTATGGGCCGGACTACACGGGGCCGATGCCCCTGAACATCATCCTGTAGGGTTGCCACATGATCGGCCCCACGTACATCGTCGGCAGCGGCCTGATCGGCGCGTCAATCGGGCAGTGTTTGACGGCTCACGGCGAAGAAGTCTTCTTGGCCGACGCCGACCACTCCCACGCCGTGGTGGCGGCCTCGCGCGGTGCCGGGGTTGTGGCCCAGCCGCGGCCCGAGTCGGTCAAGTTGGTGATCGTCGCCACCCCTCCCGATGTCGTTGCCGGCATCGTCCTTGACGCACTGCGCCGCTATCCGGCTGCCACGGTGACCGACGTGACCTCGGTCAAGACGCGCATCGAGGCGGCCGTGCTGGCCGGCGCCGATGCGGATCAGGCGCGCCGCTACGTCGGCTCGCACCCGATGGCCGGCTCGCAGCACGCCGGGCCGCTGACGGCCTCGCCCGAGCTTTTCCTCGACCGCACGTGGGTGCTCGTGCGCCGCGCCGACATCGACCCGGCCGCCTGGCAGAGGGTCAGGGACCTGGTCGCGCTGTGCCAGGCGCGTGAGGTCGACCTCGACGCGGCGGCTCACGACCGCGCTGTGGCGGCCGTTTCGCACTTGCCTCAGTTGATGGCGTCGCTGACGGCCGCCCGGCTGCTGGACGACCTGCCCGCCGATCTGACGCTGGCGGGCCAGGGGGTGCGCGACGTGACGCGCATCGCCGCATCGGACGTCACGATGTGGCGCCAGATCGTGGCCGCCAACACCGAGGCGGTTCGGGCCCAACTGCGGGCCGTGCAGGACGACCTGGGTCGCCTGCTCGACCACTTGGACGATCCGGCCGCCGTCGAAGACCTGCTCAGCCGGGGCCGGGCCGGGGCGGCCGCCCTGCCAGGCAAACACGGCCGGGCGGCCAGCGAGTTGGTGCCCGTCGTGGTCCAGATCCCTGACACGCCGGGCGCGCTGGCGCGGCTCTTCGCCGACATCGACCGGCTGGGCGTCAACGTCGAGGATCTGTCGATCGAACACGACCCGGTGCGCGAGGCCGGCTTCCTGGCCGTCTCCGTGACCCCGGAGAGGGCGGAGCCGTTGGCGACGGCGTTGCATGACGCCGGCTGGTTGGTTCGCTGATCACTAACATGTCAGCCATGCCATCTGCCGTGCCGCCCGATCTGGTGATCGCCATCGACGGGCCGTCCGGGGCCGGCAAGTCGTCCACCTCCCGCCTCGTGGCGACCCGGCTGGGACTGGCCTACCTCGACACCGGTGCGATGTACCGGGCGATCGCCGTCGGCTGCATGGGGGGCGGGCTGCTGAATCCAGTTGACGAAGACGGCGTCGTCGGCTTCGCGCTGCGGGCCGCACTGGGTGTCGAAACCGACCCGTCGGCCTTCCGGATAGCGCTGAACGGCGTCGATGTGACCGACGACATCCGGGCTCCCGAGGTCTCGGCCGCCGTCTCGGCCGTGGCCGTCATCCCGCGGGTGCGGGCCATCCTGACGGCGCAGATGCGCGCCATCGTGGCAGACCGGCGCCGCATCGTCGTCGAGGGACGCGACATCACGACGGTGGTCTGCCCCGAGGCGGCGGTCAGGGTGCTGCTGGTGGCCGACCCGGCCATCCGGATGGCCCGGCGCGAGGCCGAGATCGGCCATCTGACGCCGGCCGAACTGGCGGACCAGGTGGTGCGCCGCGACCGGGACGATTCCACGGTGTCGCAGTTCGAGACGCCGGCGCCGGGCGTCACCCTGATCGATTCCACCTACCTGAGCCTGGACGAGGTGGCGGACGCCGTCATCGAGCTGGTGCCGGCGAAGCTTCGGGGCCGGCCGTCGGGCCCGGGCTGGTAGCCTTTACGCCCGTGGGAACCAGGCCAGTCGTCGCCGTCGTGGGGCGCCCCAACGTCGGCAAGTCGACCCTGGTCAACCGCATCCTGGGGCGGCGCGAGGCCGTCGTGCAGGACACCCCGGGCATCACCCGCGACCGCGTCAGCTACGACGCCGAGTGGGGCGGGCGCGAGTTCGTGCTCGTCGACACCGGCGGTTGGATCTCGGACGCCACCGGCCTGGCCGCCGACATCGCCGAACAGGCCGAAACGGCCATCCAGCTGGCCGACGCGGTGATCTTCGTGGTCGATGCCACCGTCGGCACCACCGATCAGGACGAAGCCGTCGTCAAGGTGCTGCGGCGGGCCAAGAAACCGGTGGTTCTGGCTGCCAACAAGGTGGACGACCAGCGCGGCGAGGCCGACGCGGCGTCCATGTGGAATCTTGGCCTGGGTCAGCCGTGGCCGGTTTCGGCGCTGCATGGGCGGGGGAGTGGCGACATGCTGGACGCCCTGCTCGATGCCTTGCCGGAGACCACGGACGACGAGGACGACGCCGAGGCCCACCAGATCCCGCGCGTCGCCATCGTCGGCAAGCCCAACGTCGGCAAGTCGTCGCTGCTCAACAAGCTGGTGGGCGCTGAGCGCGCCGTTGTGTCCGACGTCTCGGGCACCACGGTCGATCCGATCGACGAACTGGTGGAGATCGACGGCAACCCGTATCAGCTGGTCGACACCGCCGGCATCCGCAAGCGCGTCGCCCAGGCGTCCGGGGCGGAGTTCTACGCCTGGCTGCGCACCCAGTCGGCCATCGAGCGGGCCGACGTCTGCGTCGTGGTCATCGACGCGTCCGAGCCGGTCACCGAGCAGGATCTGAAGATCCTGAGCCACGTCGAGGAGGCCGGCCGCGGCCTGGTGCTGGCGTTCAACAAGTGGGACCTGACGGACGACGAGCGCCGCCGCTACCTGGACCGCGAGATCGAGCGCGATCTGAACGCCTGGGCCTGGGCGCCCGTCGTCAATATCTCGGCGCTGACCGGGCGTGGCGTCGAGCGCATCGGCAAGGCCGTGGAGACGTCCCTGGACGGCTGGTCCACACGCGTCTCGACGGGACAGCTCAACACGTTCGTCGCCCGCATCACGGCGGCCCACCCGCACCCCGTGCGCTCCGGCAAGCAGCCGCGCATCCTCTTCGCCACGCAGGCCCACGCCTGCCCGCCGACGTTCGTGCTGTTCACCAGCGGACAATTCGACCCGCAGTATGTGCGCTTCGTTGAGCGGCGCCTGCGAGAGGAGTTCGGCTTCGCCGGCAGCCCCGTCAAGGTCGAAGTCAGAGCCCGCGCCAAGCGATCCAGCGGCCGGGGATAGGCGCGCCGCAGGCCGCGCAGCAGCCGTCCATCAGCCGGTTGGCGACGACGGCATAGCCGTCCCGCTCGACCAGGGCGGTAGCGCAACTTGGGCACCAGGTGGTGGATCCTGGCGTGTCGGCCACGTTGCCCGTGTAGACGAAGCGCAGGCCGGCATCCCGCGCCAGTTGGCGGGCGCGGACGAGTGTTGACGCCGGGGTGCGAGGCACGTCCATCAGGCGGTGGGACGGGTGGAAGGCACTGAGGTGCAAGGGGACGTCGGGGCCCAGCTCCATGGCCACCCACGTCGCCAGTTCGGTGATCTCGTCGTCCGAATCGTTCAGCCCGGGGATCACCAGGTTCGTCACCTCGAGCCAGACGTCCGTCTCGTGGGCGAGATATCGCAAAGTGTCCTGGATGACGTCGAGGTGTCCGCCCGTGACCGCGCGATAGAACTGGGGGCGAATCGATTTGAGATCGACGTTGGCGGCGTCCATCAGCGCGAAGAAGTCGGCGCGCGGCTGGGGCTCGATGTAGCCGGCCGTCACCGCGATGTTCAGCAGGCCGGCATCGCGGGCGACCGCGGCGATGTCCATCGCGTACTCGGCGAAGATGACCGGGTCGTTGTAGGTGTAGGCGATGCCCTGGCAGCCGTTCGCCAGGGCGGCTTCGACGATCGCTTCGGGCGACAACGCACGACCACGGGCCTCACTCGCCCGCGCCGTCGAGAGCTCCCAGTTCTGGCAGAAGCGGCAGGCCAGGTTGCAGCCCGTCGTGCCGAAGCTAAGGACGCGGGAACCGGGCAGTACATGGTTCAGCGGCTTCTTTTCGATCGGGTCGATCGCCAGGCCGGAAGGGTGGCCGTAGGCCGTCAATTCCAGCGCGCCGCCGTGGTTGCGCCGGACGGAGCAGAAACCCGCCTGGCCGTCTCGCATCCGGCAGTGCCGCGGGCACAGGTCGCACTGCACCCGGCCATCAGCCGCCACGTGCCAGTACCGGGCGGTGTACACGTCAGGCCTCTGGAAAGGCCGTCACCGCGTAACGCGAGATGCTCACATCGTCGCCCCAATAGTCCGGCGGCAGCCCGGCCTTGCGGAACAGGTGACGGATGAACTGCTCCTTGTCGGGCAACTCTTCCCACACCTGCGGCAGGAAGGTCGCGCGATGGAAACCGGCGCCGAGAATCACGCCGTCGACGCCGGGGCGCAACTGCGCGAGCGCGTCGTCGCGCGACGTGAAGGCCATCGGCTCAGGTTCCGACAGGACGGACACCTCGATGCTGGTGCCTGCCAGTTCGGACGCCCGCAGCGGCGGGAAACGCGGATCGCCGAAGGCCGCGGCCTGGGCGTTGGACACCACGTCGTCCCGCAGGGCCCGGTGGGCCACCAGGGAGCCGATGCAGCCTCGCAGCGTGCCCGCCTGCGTCAGCGTGACGAACGTGGCACCCGGCGCGTCGAGCCACTTGGCGCCATCGGCCGGGAGAGTTGCCGGCAGCCGCAACCGCCGGGCGATGGCCGCGCGCGCCAGACCGGTGAGGATGGGCCCGGCGTCGGATGGCAGACCGTCGCCCATGTCAGGCGCCCGCGTCCGGCGAGTCGAATGCCACGCAGCAATAGCCCACGACGCGGCGCCGGTCGCCGGCCGTGTCGCCGGAGTTGCAGGCGCCCAGCAACCGGGGCTTCAGGTTGTGACGGGCGGCCACCAACAGCATCGCGTCGAGTCCCGTGGCGCCGCAGGCCTGGTCGTGGTTGATGCCGGGGTCCAGCGTCAGCACATCGACGATCGTGGCGCCGTCGAGCGCGCAGGCCTCGTCGTAGGTGTGGTAGTGGGACAGATCCGAGCTGATGACGATGCCGAGGCCGGGCTGGCCCCACAGCGCTTCCAGGACTTCGGCCGCCTCTTCGGCGGTCACCCAACCGGCGGCCAGCGGCAGCACGTCGGCGTCCGGCAACACGCGCTGGATGAAGGGCAACTGCACCTCGATCGAGTGCTCTTCGGCGTGGACGGCGGCGGATGCCGTCACCTGTGGCAGGCCGCGGATCAAGTCGACGCCGGCGGCCCAGACCCGCACCTGACCCAGGGGAGTGCCCATGACCTCGGCGTCGGGCAGCGCGACGGCCCGCACGCCCACGCGGTGCGTCGGACCGACGATCACGACGTGGTCGATCTGGGCGCCGCGCCATTGGGCGTATCCAAGGGCGGCGATCGAACCCGAATAGACATAGCCCGCATGAGGCACGAGCAGCGCGACAGGCACCGGGGGAGCCGGCTTGGCGGCCGCCAGCATCTCATCGACCATGGACAGCAGCTCGTTGCGCTTGCCGGGATAGAACATCCCGTCGACCGCCGGGGGACGAACGCGATTCATATGCCGTAGCCTAGTCGCATGACGAGCGCGGCCTTTCACACCGCCACCACTCCCGACGGGCCGTTCACCGTCGTGGCCAACGAGGCCGTGATCGCCTCCGGTTGGACGGACGACGTGGACGCGCTGCTCAGGCTCGTCGATCCCAGCCTGCTGCCGGGGCGTCTCCTGGGCGATGTGCTCGGCATGGCGATGCGCGAGGCGTTGATCGCGGTGGAGGCCTACTACGCGGGCGACTTCGGGCCGATGATGGTTGTGCCGGTGGCCCAGACAGCGGCCCCGTTCCGGGCCCAATGCCGCCGGCTGCTGCATGACGTCGCGCCCGGGCGCGTGATCACCTACAAGGACTTGGCCGCTCAGGCCGGCAACCCGCAAGCGGCGCGCGCGGCCGCGTCGGCCTGCTCGACGAATCCCGTCGCGCTATTCCTGCCGTGCCACCGCGTTGTGCGCGAGGACGGCGGCCTGGGCGGTTTTCTGTACGGACTGGATCTGAAGCGGTCGTTGCTCGACCGCGAGCGTCGTCTGCCGTCCTACCGCGTCTGACGTCGCGCGAAGCTGAGCGTAGCCAGGCCGAACAGCACCACGAAGAACGCCCAGACGATGCCGAGATCCAGGGCGATGCCGCTGAAGCCGTCGCCGCGCAGCATGACGCCGCGCAGCGCCGCGGCGCCATGCGTGATCGGGAAGCATTGCGACACGATTCGCAGCCAGTGGGGGGCCGTGGACAGGTCGAAGACTCCCGACACCAGGATCTGCGGCACCAGCAGGAGGATCATCAATTGGATGACCTGGAAGGCCGTCTTGGCAATCGCCGAAACGAGCAGGCCGAGCGCCATGGACACCAAGGCCATCGAGAACGTGATCACGATGACGAGCCACATGGCGCCCTCATTGGGGAACTTCAGCAGCGTCGTGGCGGCCCACAGCACCAACACCGACTGGATCGCCGCGGCCACCCCGAAGCCGATGCAGTAGCCGGCCACCAGTTGCCAGGACTTGATGGGGCTCACGAGCAGGCGCTCCATCGTGCCACCGGTGCGCTCCGTCACCAGCGACATGCCGGACGTGATGAAGACGAACATGAAGACGAAGACGCCGATGAAGACCGGCCCGAAAAAGTCGAAACTGCCCCAGTCGGAGGAGCCGTTCAGGTAGGCGATGTCCAGCTTCACGGTCTGCGGTCCGGACGCCATCGACGCCAGGCTCTGCTGGACGGCGGCGACGGAGGCCCGGTTGTGCGTGCCGTTCGATCCCTCGACGACGACCGACAGCGTGTCGCCGACCATCGCCACCTTGGCGTCGACGTCGCGGTTCCGGAGCTGCGCGAGGGCATCGTCGGCGCTGAGCTGGACGACGTTGGCGTTGGCCTCCAGCGCCTGCACCATCGGCGCCGGCAGGTCGACGACCGCGATGGTCGGCTTGTAGCCGGGCGAGCCGAGGATTATCGACAGCAGCCACATCACGAAGACGGGCGCCACCACCAGCATGACGACCGTGCGGGGATCGTGCCGGAACTGTTGCAGGATGCGCTTGGCCAGCGCCAGGGCGTTACGCATGTTCGCCTCTCTCGAAAACGAGGAAGGCGTCCTCGAGATTGTCGGTGCCCGTCGAGGCGATGAGCGCGTCGGGGCTGCCGGTGGCCAGCGGCCTGCCATCGTGGATCATCACGAGAGTGTCGCAGTTGGCCGCCTCGTCCATCACGTGCGTGGTTACGAGGAAGGTGGCGCCGTCGTCGGCCAGTGCCCGAAACGTCGCCCACAGGGCCACGCGGTGGGCCGGGTCGAGGCCCACCGTCGGTTCGTCGAGCACCAACAGGCGCGGCTCGTGCAGCAAGGCGATGGCCAGGCTCAGGCGGCGCTGCATGCCGCCCGAGAACTCGGACACCACCTTGTGGCCCGTGTCTTCCAGCGACACCTGTTGCAGCACCACGGGGATGCGCTGCGCCAAGCGGGCAGGCGTCATGCCGTAGAGGGTGCCGAAGAAGCGCAGGTTTTCGGCGCCGGTGAGGTCCGCGTACAGCGCCTCCGACTGCGGCATGAACCCGATATCGTTCTTGACGCGCCGCGGCGGCGCGGGCTCGCCCAGCACCGTCACGGCGCCCGATTTCGCCTTCAGCGCGCCGACGACCACGTTGATCAGCGTCGTCTTGCCGTGCCCGGACGGCCCGACCAGGCCCATTATCGAACCGGCCGGCACGTCGAGCGAGAAGTGGTGCAGCACCTCGTTCTTGCCGTAGGCGACGCAGACGTCGTCCAGCGCCACGAGTGGCTGCTCGTCGGGCATGGATCGCACCCCTTCGGTCGTCGGCACCAGCCTAGCCCATCCGCCTCGCGCCGGATGGCGGCCTCAGCAGACGATTGTCACCTTGGGACTGGTGGGGTCCGAGAGATCGGCACACGGCCACATGGGTTGGCCGGCGCCGGTGAAGGGCGTATACGTGTCGGTGATGTCCGGAACGCCATTTCGATTGGCCTTGGCGCTCACGATGCGGAAGCGGAAGTTCGCCTGGTCCGACTCATACTGGTCGCCGGCCGGCTCCACCCGGTCGGGCTGCGCCAACCGCCTCTCCCATTGCCACTTGGTCGGATCGACGGTGGAAGCGACGGGCTTGCCGGAGATGTCTACCACCCCCCATCGGATGGTGGTGGTGTCGTAGCCGAGGTAGGAGATCGTCTGGCTGAAGCCGCACGTCGTGGTCTCCGTGCGCTCGGCCAGACAGCCTGCCAGCGCGCTGGCGGCGGCGGCGCCGATCCGTCGCTGAGTGTCGTCGTCGAGGACCACGGCGCCTTCAACATGAGGTAAAGCCTGCAGGCTCGGGCTGACGATGAAGTGGCCACCGGTCATCGTCATCAGCGCACTTTCGACGCTGAGCTGATAAGCCACGGGGAAGAGCAGCAAGTGTGTGGTGGTCAGCGACACTCCGTTCAGCGCGATGGTGCCCGGGTGAGCGGACTGCCAGGTCGACCAATCGGTGTTGACGTCCCAGCCGATGGGTTTGTCTATGTTCGCGGTCAGCAGGACCACGTCCACACAGCCCTCATCGACCGACCAAGACTTCTTGCCGGGGCGTGCAGTGACGGTGCTGTTGACCTGCTCGTCACCGAGACGGTAGCCCACTTCGACGTGGTACACACGCCAATCGGCATCGTACGTGGCCCTGGACACGGTCACCTCCGTCATCGGCGCGGCGGCCAGGCTGGCGGCGAGGACTTCGCTGGTCAGGTAGTCGGTGTTGTCGTCAATCCGGAAGGTGCAATACGCCATGGCGTCGGTGGCCCGCCCCTCGGACAGCGCCGTCAGCCAGTCATGCACGGCGGCTTGGGCGCCGCCGGCCGACGCCGTGCACCCGGTCAGCGCTGTGGCAACGCAGCCCAGCGCGACGATCATTGCCAACGGTCGTCTCATGGTGCATTCCCCCGATCACGCGTCCTTCACTGATGCTACGCCTACAGTGGACCGGGTGGAGACGACCGCGCGCCTGTTGCATCCCTGGCCGGCTGTGATCGACGCGGGGTGCCGGGTACTGATCCTCGGCACGTTTCCGTCACCGGCGTCCCGGCGGTTCGGTTTCTACTATGGCAATCCGCAAAACGTCTTCTGGACGGTGCTGGCGGACGTGCTGGGCACGGCGCCGCCCGTTGCCAGCCCGGACGCGCGACGGGCCTTCCTGCTGGGCAGCCGCATAGCCTGCTGGGACGTGCTGCACGCCTGCACGATCGCGGGAGCGTCCGATGCCAGCATCAGGGACCCCGAGCCGAACCGCTTCGCGCCGCTGCTGGCCACGGCGCCCATCGGTGCCGTCTTCACCAACGGACGAGCCGCGACCGACCTGTTCAACCGGCTGTGTGCCGGCGAAGCCGGACGATCGGCGACCTACCTGCCGTCCACGAGCCCGGCCAACCGCGCGCGCCAGGCTCGTCCGGACTTCCGGGAAGCCTGGCGGCAGGTGGCCCTGGCCGCCGGGGCCGGCCGCTAGACTGCAACCCATGTGGCTGGACAAACTGGATCTCAAGCCCGCCGGCGAGCACCTGGACTGGTTGGCGGCGCCAACTGCGGCGGTGATCGCAGCGATCCCCGAAGCGCTCGTCTTCACGATCGATCCGGGCGACGCCGACACGGCGACTCTGACGTCCAAACTCGACCTGCCGCTGGCCGCGTCCGGCAACGCGGTGCTGATAACGGGGTCCAGGGAGGGCGAGGCGCGTCACTGCTGCTGCATGACGCCGGCCGATCGGCGCGTCGACGTGAACCACGTGGTCAGGCAGCGGCTGGATGTGCGCAAGTGCTCGTTTGCCTCGATGGAGGAGGCGGTCGACGTGTCGGGCATGGAGTACGGCGGCATCACGCCCGTCGGGTTGCCCGTCGACTGGCCAGTGTGGCTCGATTCGCACATCGCCGGCCTGGACTGGGTGCTGATCGGCTCCGGCATCCGGTCGTCCAAGCTCGTGGTGCCGGGCGCCTCGTTGCTGCGCTTGCCGGGCGCACAGCTCGTGGAAGACCTGACGATCGCCGTCGAATAGGCTCGGCGCGCGTGGCCCGGGGACTAGGATGACCGGGGAGAGGCGGCGGAATGACACACAATGCAGAACCGGTTGGGGCGGGGCTAAGTTCGCTTCGGCCTTTGGCCCGGGGGACCGCCGTGATGGTCGCCGGCATGATCGGCTTCGTCGCGGTCGTGGCCTGGGGACTGTTCGTCAAGCACAGCGATGCGATCACGACGTGGGACCAAGGCCTGCTCGGCCGCATCAACGCGGCGTCGTCGGCGGGCATGGACGCGGCGGCGCGCTTGACCAGCGTCGTGTTCTCGCCGGCCGGGGCGCTGGTCTGGATAGTGGGTGTGGTGGTCGTCCTGTGGCTGGTCCGGCGTCGCCTGGGCGACGCGTTGTTCGTCGGCTTCACGATCGGCGTCGTCTACGCGGCGACGTACGTGGTCAAGGAGATCGTGGGACGGCCGCGTCCCGCGGCGCTGCCGCACGTGGTGGCCGGGCTGTCCGTTGACACGTCGCCCGGCTACCCGAGCGGACACGTGGCGATGAGCGCGGCCCTGGCCGTCGTCCTGTTCCTCGTCGTGGCACGTCGGGGCCGGTGGCTGGTGGCACTCATCGGGGTCGTGCTCGTCGCGTGGACGGCCTACGCGCGTCTCTACGCGGGCGCCCACTACCTGGACGACGTCGTCGCGTCCGCGGTCTTCGCCGTCACGATGGGTCCGCTGATCTATCAGGTTCTCCACCGGATCGACGCGACGCTGGGTCTGGTCCGGGCCGTCAACGGTTTGGGACGCCAGCCGGCGGCCGACCCGCCGTCGCCGGCCCGTCGCCCAGCGGTCGGCGAGTGACGGGGTTCGCCGCCGTCTCGTCGATCCCGCGCATCGTCAGCGGTTGAGGCGACTGGTGACAGCGTCCAGGATGTCGGCGTCGCTCAGGCCGAGCAGGCGGGCCCGGTGGATAACAGTGGACACCAGCCCGTCGAGCTGGGTGTTTCGATCGGTCGGCGCCACCACGGGTGGCGAGGCGACAACCGTGCCGGCCCCCCCGGCCGGTCTTCACGAGCCCGATGGTTTCCAACTCGGCGTAGGCGCGCATGACGGTGCCGTTCGACACCCCCAGGTCACCGGCCAGTTGTCGGATCGTCGGCAGACGTGTGCCGACAATCAGCACCCCGGAGGCGATGGCGGTGGCGATTTGGCGTCGCAGTTGCTCATATGGCGGCGTCGGGTCGGTGCCATCGAGATGGATGGCGACGGTCATGCCGGCACCCCCGCTTGGGAATCCTGCTGCGGCGGCTCGACGATGTTGATCGATTGCGACCAGGAACTGCCGTCGGGACGCTTCGGCACGACGTCGCCGAGGACGACGATCGCAGCACCATCTGCGGCCAGCAGCCCGACAACGAAGCAGACGATCAGTGCGGCGTAGACGAGAGGATGACCAAAGTGCCTGCTGAATCGGTGCATGGTATTTCGCCGCCCGGCCGCCCACGACGCCAGCGAGAAGTACCCGGCGATACGGCCGGTGCTGTCGTCAATGGAAACATAGGTGCGGGAATCGCCGTGCTCCTCGTTCCCGAGCGCGTGGCGCACAAGCCACTGGTTCAATTGCTCTACACCGCAGTCGAAGTGTTCGATCAGGTCACCTGTTTGAAGACGTCGCGGTTCGAGAACACTCATCTAGCAGACTCGTCCCAGCGCGTTGCCCGACTCCTGAGTGCGGTTGCCGCCGGTGAGTCAGGTTCGCTGAGCGCCGCCAGGAAATCGTCCCAGGCGTTCGGGTTGAGCTGCAGCACGCGGGCTTGCAGCACATCGCTGCGCGCGGCACGAACAACGACGGACATCACATAGTCCGTCAAGCTGGTTCCGTTCAGTTCGGCGGCTTCGTTGATGAGCGCCCGGTTTTCCGACGACATACGCAAGTCCAGGCGGGCATCGCGCCGTTCCTCTGTGATCACTGACATGCATCTAGTGTACGGTCCATACCCGTACATGGCAAGCTCTTAGGCTCGCGGGGAGGGCAGGATGCCTGGTTCCGTTCCCACGGGTGTGCCCGTCGATCGATCAAGTACGTTGAGCCGTGTCGTACTTCGGGAAGACTTGGAAGAACTTAGCGGCGGTGTCGACGAGCCAGATGGCTAACTCATCGTGCTGAGACTCATCCCGGTAATCGCCAGGCTTCACTGCACGAACAGCGCTGTACCCCTTGCCGTCGCCGCGAATCCACTCCAGATCCATGCCGAGAGCATGCTCGATCTCGACCCGATGAGTTTCAAGAGCATCGAACAAAGTCTTGTCCGGGGATGCCTTGCCGTTCTCCTTGGGCCAGAACTGGTAGCTAACCAAGACGGAATCCCCGTACTCAGAGTGGCCCTTCGAACCCACTGCCATGACGACTGCAGCGAACTTGCGCTTCACTGATGGCAGCAACTGCCAGTGCTCCTTGTAAGGATTCAACCAGTGAATCGAGCTGTGTCGAGTGATACCAACTTCTCGAACCTTCCGCCAGAACTCGAACTTGAACATGGCCAGATTGCCCGAAGCGGCCGAACTGCTGCTGGCCCCCTTGACCGTGCGACTCCACTCGTTGGGGCGCTCAACGACATTGAACTTAGGTGCCGGAATGCTGTCGCCGATGCGCCAAGCCTCAATTTGCACAAGAAACAAGTTCAAATCGTCGGTGGTTGAGCTGTTGAGAAACTCGATCGCCTTCTGATGAGGCTCGTCGATTGTCTCGGAGATCCAGATGATGGTGCTGGCGCCGACCCCAGCAGCATACGTCAAGAGCTTCCCGAGGTGATCATGGTCGGTGCGACCGTACTGGTTCTCGATGACGATCTTCTTGCCTGACGAGTCCTCGGCAACGATATCTGCTGAGTATGATCCCACCTGGACCTCCGTCTGCACCGTCTTCAGGCTTTCAGGATCGATGTCAAGTCCAAGCTCGTCTCCCAGAAGATCGATATGCTCCGCCAACCAGGGCGTGAAATCAGCAGGTTCAACGGGCCAGACTTCCCGAATCTTGACTTTTCGGAGCGTCCCTAGCTCAATGGTCATGTCTCGACCGTATCATCATGAACGAATCGCCGAAGACTAAGCCTCGATCACGCCACCGACGTGTTGGGTTTGAACGTCACCGGTTGGGTGTTGGCTCGGCGGGCACCCTGTCACAGACTTCAATCGTCTTGGGCGTCCGGGCAAGCTCGACGCCCCTCGGCTCAAGCGTCTGTGGGCGACGCTGGGTTCGAACCAGCGACCTCTTCGGTGTGAACGAAGCGCGCTACCACTGCGCCAGTCGCCCCATGTGAAATTGTCGGTGGGCGACGCTGGGTTTGAACCAGCGACCTCTTCCGTGTCAGGGAAGCGCGCTACCACTGCGCCAGCCGCCCGGGGTACCTCTGCGCCTCGCTCGGACATTCGAGACTTCGTCTCGGTGCCGCTCGCTCGGCTTGAGGTGGAGACGGGATTTGAACCCGTGTACACGGATTTGCAGTCCGTTGCCTCGCCTCTCGGCCACTCCACCGCTGGATAAAGCATCCCAACCGTGGAGGGTCAGAAGCTCTCCGAGCGGACGACGGGATTCGAACCCGCGACCCTCACCTTGGCAAGGTGATGCTCTACCAACTGAGCCACGTCCGCCAGCGCGCCAAACGCACCTAGCAACCTTAGCCGGTGACACCGGCCGGTCGCAAGCTTGGGCGGCGTGACTTGACCGGGACCTGAGCGCAGATTGTCTCGTGGCGCCAGCCTGACGCCGCGTTCGACGCGAAATAATCGTCTCACTATGAGAGAATCGGTCTCATAAGATGAGATACCGCTTGCCAAGAGGTGGTTGCCCGGACAAGAGTTGTATCCGTAACTGGCAATGGCGCCCCCGCCGCGACGACGAAGGGAGGCCCATGACCGCTCCGGCACTGGTACTCCTGGCCAACGGGTCAACCGACGATCACGTGGCCCAAGTCGTGCATACCCTGCGCAAGCGCATGCAGGAGCAGCGCCCGGGTCTCGACGTCCACCTGGCCTTCCTGAATCACTGCGAGCCGACGTGCGCCCAGGTGGTGGCCAGCCTCGGCTCCCGCGACGTGCATGAGGCCGTCTTCGTGCCGCTGGACATCACCCGCGCACACCGGGCCAGCGAGCTCGCCGTCCAGACGCTGGAGGCCGTGCACGCGCGGCACCCGGCGCTGTCGCTGCGACTGGCGCGCCCCTTGGGGCCGGCGGGTGAACTGCTGACGGTCGTCGACCTTCGCCTGCGCCAAGCTCTCAGCGCCCGCCACGCGGACGAATTGACCGGACTGGTCTTCGCGGTGCCCGACGCGGGTGACCCGAGGGGCAACGCTCTGATCCACCGGCGCGCTCGCCAGTGGCGGGCACATCACAAGCTTCCGGTGCAACTGGCGTACGCGGACGGTTCAGGCCAGGGTGTCGTGGCGGCGGTCAACGCGCTGCGCTTGCAGGGCCGGCGTTCGGTGGCCGTCGGGTTCTTCTTCCTCGACGCCGACCAGACCTACATGGTGCAGGCCGAGATGGCACTGGATGCCGGCGCTATCGCCGTCTCGGCCCCGCTGGGCGACGACAGCCGCCTGCTCGACCTGGCCATGGCGCGCTACTCGGTCGCCGCGCTCGACCTTCTGGACGACATGGGGCCCGCCGACACCGACTTCGACGATCTCGACGCGTCCGGCGACGAGATGGCCGAGGACGTGTTCGGGTAGGTGGCCACGTCTGCCTGCTGGCCGTCCGTCACGGAAGAGGCGCTGGGCCAAGTGTGATCGTGGCGCTGCGGGCCTGGCCGGTGGGGTCGGTCCAGGCAACGATGACCTGGTCGCCGGCCTTGTACGCGGACAGCGCGGTCGTCAACTGCGCAATCGATGTGACCGCCGTCCCGCCGATGCTGGTGATGGTAGAACCGACCGTGATGCCCGCTCGCTCGGCGCCCTGACCTTTCACGACGGAGACGACCTGCACGCCACCCGGGGTTGCGGTGGCGACGATGCCCAATGCCCCGGGGCGACCGATCGTGATCGTGGCGCTCGCCTGGCCAGCCAGGATGGCCCGCGCGGAACTCAGCACCGTCGTGATGGGCAGCGCGTAGCCCTGGCGCGCCGCCGGGTCGCTGGAGCCCGCCACGTTCATGCCGATCACGGCGTTCGCGCCGCTGAACATCGCGCCCCCGGAATCGCCGGGCACGAGCTTCGCGTTCACCTTGATCAGGTTGTCGAGCGTCGCCTGGTTCGAGCCGTCCTGGTCGGAAACCTGGATGCTGACGCCCGTGGCGGTGACCTGGCCGGTCGCGGCCACCAGGCGGCCGCCGCCGCGGGCATTGCCCACCGAAGTGATGCTCACCCCCGGCACCACGGGCTGAGTGTCGGTTGTGACCGTGGCCAGGTTGCCGGCGCCCGGCAGCCTGAGGACGGCGACGTCGTTTTGCGTGTCGTAGCCCAGCACGTCCGCGTCGAACGCACGTCCCGTTGTGGCGATGGTCACCGAGATCTTGGTCGAACCGGCTACCACATGATGGTTTGTGAGGACGATGCCCTCGCGCCGGATCACCATGCCGGTGCCGGCCGCCACTCCGCCGTCGCCGAAGTCGATCGTGGTGTCGATCAGCACTAGCCCGGTCGCTTGAGCCTCTGGGATGCCGGGGGATAGGCGCGAGGCGGAGTAGCCGTGGGGCACGACGCCGTGGGCGGCGCCGCCGTCCGACAGGGAACCGTGGCTGTCCAGCCAGATGATGGACGGTTGGCCGGCAGCAGCGACGGGCGCGCCGGGTCCGATGCCGGCAGCCACCGCCAGAGCCAGGCCTGCCGAGAGGCCGCGGAAGACGGATTTCATCGGCGCTCCTCGCTGTCGCCATCCGGCGCGGCGGCACTCTCGAACCGGCCGGGCAGGAACACCTGCAGCGCCACCAGCGCGAGCAGCATCCAGGCGCCGGCGTAGGCGAAGGCCACGTGCGGGGAGATGACCGACCACAAGATCCCGGCCACGACGGTCGCGCCGATGTCGCCGACGGCCTTGGTCAGCCCGAGCAGGCCGAAGGCCTGGCTCCGCACGGACTGTGTGATGCGCAGGGCCACGGTCGCCGACTCCGCGGTCTCGGCCAGTCCGATGCCGGCGCCGGCCAGGGCGAAGCCGACGATGACGCCGGTCAGCCCGCCACCGATGGCGAAGGCGGCATAGGCCACGATGTAGGACGAGGCGGCCAGCCCAAACACCAGACGCGGTCCTCGCGCGTCAACCAACACGCCGCCGGCCAGCGACATGAGGGCGGCGATCGCGTTGTGGCCGGCGTACAGCAGGATGGCCAGGCTGGCGGCGGCCGAGGCCGGACGTCCGGGCGTCGTCAGAATCCCGGAGGCCCGCAGGATCAGCAGCGTGGTGGCCAGGTTGCCCATCTCGAAACAGAACATGGGAGCCAGGACCTTGGCCAGCCCCTGCTGCCACAGGGCCTTGACGTTCAGCGACAGGCGCCGACGGTCGGCCGTCGCGGACAGGCTGGCACGGGCCTCCCGGACGGCCACCGATATTGCCAGCGCCGCCAGGACCCCGGGAATCAGCGCCATGAGAATCGTCCAGCGCAATCCCAGCAGTCCGACCAGGGCCGATGCCAGCAGGGGTCCGATGATCGCGCCGACGTTGTCGCCCATCCGCTCGAGTCCGAAGGCGCGTCCCACCGACTGGCGGTCGGTCAGGTCGGTCAGCAGCATGTCCCGGGAAGGGGAGCGCAGACCGCGCGACACCCAGGCCACGGACCGCAGGATGGCCACCTGCCACACCGCGGTCGTCAGGCCGATCGCCGCCGTGGCGGCGGCGGTGACGACGTAGCCGCCCCGCGCCAGTTGCCCACGGCGCTGGGGTTGCGCCGCCAGCGGACCGCCGGCCAGCTTGCTGAGCCCGGTCAGCGCGTCGGCGACGCCTTCAATGGCGGCCAGCGCCGCGGCACCACCGCCCAAGATTCCCGTGACGAAGCCGGGCAGCAGGGAGGTCACCATCTCGTGTCCGGCGTCGGAGCACAGCGATGCCGCGCTGACGCCGACCGTGCCGGGCGTCAACCACGGGTGGGCGGGTTGCTTGGGTTCGTTCGGCATGCCGGCGAGTACGTTACACGTCCGCGATCGCCTGCTCGATCGCGCGGCGCGGTATGTCGGCCCAGCCCGGACGATTGCGCGTCTCGTAGACGAGTTCGTAGATGGACTTGTCGACGTCATAGGCCGTCAGCAGCCTCTGTGGCAGCGGGGCACCTTGCAGATAGCCGTCCAAGAAGGCGTTCTTGGCGCTGTCGTACCAGCGTTGCGCCTTGTCACCGTCCGGTTCGGCATGGCTGTGACGGGCGTAGTCAAGAGATCGCAGCAGACCCGCGACGTCGCGCCAGACGCTGTCCGGGGCGGCCCGCTCGGCGGGCGTCTTGAGCGGTTCGCCCTCGAAGTCGATGATCGCCCACCCGGTTGGCGAAACCAGCGCCTGACCCAGGTGGAAATCACCGTGCACGCGCTGGATCTCGATCGGTTGGGACGGCAGGCCGAGGATGCCGCGCAAGGCCGGCCGCCGCGCCTTCAGCTCCGGCAACTGCCGGCACGCGGCATCCAGCCGGCCGATCATCTGGGCGCTCAGTTCCGCCGCGTCGATGACCTGCGTGCCGAAGGCGGCCGCCAGAGCCGCGTGCAGGCGCCTTAGCGTGACGCCGAGGTCGCGCATCTCGGACTCGACGGACCGGCCCGTGCGGCAGGCCCGGACGCAGAAGCCCCAGCCGTCGCGGGCCTGCGGGATCAGCTGGCTGAACAGGCCGAGGTCGAAGACGCCATCCGGCGTCGACAGCGTGCCGATCAGGCGCGGCGTGATGCCGGACGACCGCAGAGCCGACAGCATGGCCGATTCGAGGTTGGGGCCCGGAATCAGACGGCGGAAGACCTTCAGCAGCGCCTCGTCACCAATGCGGACGGTGGTGTTCGTCTGCTCGCCGCGGAACGCCTCGGCGGCCGAGTCGGGGGAGGGCGGGCGCTCCAGCCAGGACACGCCGGGGACGCCGGGCCTGCCGATGGCGCCGAGCAAGGCGCGCATCGCCTGGGGCGAGCGCGGCGCATCGATCATGTCCACCGGTCCGCGTCCGGGCAGCGTCGTCCGGCCCACAACGGCGTCCGGTTCGCCCTGCCCGGCCGGCACGTAGCCAACCAGCAGGTGGTAGGTCTGTGTGTCGTCCCCCTGCTTCACCAAGGCCAATTCGGAGCGCACCCACACATCCGCCTCGGCGGTGTACCAGGCCAGCGGTTCGATTGTCAGCTCGTCGATCGGCAGGCCCTTGCCCTGGAACCAGCGCACGGTGGGCAGGTAGTCACGCCAGACCTGCTGCTCCTGTGGGGCGTTCATGCCTTTGGTCCTTGGATTAGGTAACAGTTTGGCAACGGCGGGAACTTCCGTGTGGTCACCGGGTGTTGAAAAGTGTACAGTCAGCCTTGCTGAGAACGTTACCGGAAACGGTTTCAGACACTCAAGGGTGAGCCAACAAAGGTGGTCATCCACGGAAAGAAGGAATCAATGAACAAGAAGATTCAGTTGGCCGGTGTCGCCGCTGCGACGCTGTTGGCCTTGGGCATGACGGCGTGCGGCAAGCCCGCTTCCACCGCGTCGTCCACGTCGTCGGCGCCCCCCGCCAGTTCCAGCACGTCGACGAGCACGACCTCCACAACGGCCGCACCGAGCGGCAGTGTCTATTTCTTGAACTTCAAGCCGGAAGTCGCCGACCTCTACACGCAGATCGCCGCCGACTACAAGGCAGCCACGGGCGTCGACGTCCAGGTTGTGACGGCCGCCTCCGGCACGTACGAGCAGACGCTGACCGCCGAGATCGCGAAGGCCAAGCCGCCGACGATCTTCCAGATCAACGGCCCGGTCGGCTACGCCAACTGGAAGAACTACACCGCGGATCTCAGCAACTCGTGGATCTACCAGCACCTGGCAGACAAGTCGCTGGCCGTCTCGACCGGCAGCGGCGTGTTCGGCGTGCCGTACGTCGTCGAGGGCTACGGAATCATCTACAACAACGCGATCATGAAGAAGTACTTCGCGCTCGCGGACAAGAAGGTTTCGATCAGCTCCGTCGACCAGATCAACAGCTTCGACCTGCTGAGCCAGGTCGCGACCGACATCCAGGCGCACGCGAGCGCGCTGGGCATCAAGGGCGCCTTCGCCGCGACGTCGCTCAAGCCGGGCGAGGATTGGCGCTGGCAGACGCACCTGGCCAACGTGCCCTTCTACTACGAGTTCAAGGACGGCAACGTCGACCTGACGCAGGGCACACCGCCCACCGTGACGTTCAAGTACGGCCCGAACATGCAGAAGTTGTTCGACCTGTACCTGAACAACTCGACCACCCCCAAGGCCCAGCTGGGCTCCAAGACGGTGGACGACGCGATGGCCGAATTCGCCCTCGGGCAGGCTGCCATGGTGCAGAACGGAAACTGGGCGTGGAACCAGATCTCCGGCGTGCAAGGCAACACCGTCCAGGCCGGCGACGTCGGCTTCCTCCCGCTGTACATCGGCGCTCCGGGTGAGGCCAACCAGGGCATCTGCATCGGCACCGAGAACTACTTCGCCATCAACTCGAAGGCGTCGGCGGCCGATCAGCAGGCTTCGCTCGACTTCCTGCAGTGGCTGTTCTCGTCGGACAAGGGCAAGGACTACGTCAACAACCAGCTCAAGTTCATCGCCCCGTTCGACACCTTCACGGGTTCGGGCCCGTCCGATCCGCTAGCGCAGTCGGTGCTGTCATGGATGTCGAAGCAGGGTGTGACCTCGGTCTCCTGGTCGGCGTTCCAGGTCTTCCCGTCTCAGGACTGGAAGAACGGTTTCGGCGCCGATCTGCTGAGCTATGCTCAAGGCAAGATGGACTGGGCAAAGGTGACGTCCGACGTCGTCTCGTCCTGGCAGACACAGGCCGCGGCCGCTAAGTAATCGCAATTCGATGGATGTGGGCGCAGGGCGAGCCTTGCGCCCACATCTGTCGTGATGGGAGTCGCTGATGCAAGTTTCGAAGTATCTGAAGAAGTGGTTTCCCGTTTTCGCCCTGCCGGCCACGTTGGCCTTCATGCTGGCCTTCGTCATCCCGTTCGCATTGGGCCTGTACCTGTCGTTCACCAAGTTTCAGACGGTCAACGACGCCCAGTGGGTAGGTGTCAAGAACTACGTCACCGCCTTCACCGAGAACGCCGACTTCCTGCGCGCGCTGTGGTTCTCGGTGCGCTTCGCGGTGGTCTCCGTGGCGACCGTCAACGTCATCGCCTTCGCGCTGGCACTGTTGCTGACGCGGGCGCTCAAGGGCACCAACGTCTTCCGGGCGGTGTTCTTCCTGCCCAATCTCATCGGCGGCATCGTGGCCGGCTACATCTGGTCGCTGCTCATCAACGGCTTTCTCGGCAGGCTGTTCGAACGCGACATCACCTACGACTCGGCCTACGGGTTCTGGGGCCTGGTCGCGATGGTCAACTGGCAGATGATCGGCTACATGATGATCATCTACATCGCGGCCATCCAGAACGTCTCGTCCGATGTCATGGAGGCCGCCGACATCGACGGAGCGGGCTTCTGGTCCAAGCTGTTCCGCGTGACGATACCGATGGTGGCGCCGGCGATCACCATCTGCACGTTCCTGACGATGGCGAACTGCCTGAAGCTATTCGACCAGAACCTGGCGTTGACGAACGGGGCGCCCCAGAACACGACCGAGGGGTTGGCGCTGAACATCGTCCGCACCTTCTACTTCATCCGAAACCACCAAGGCGTCGGGCAGGCCAAGGCCGTCATCTTCTTCGTCTTCGTGGCACTCATCGCATTCCTGCAGTTGCGCGCCACCCGCAGCCGGGAGGTGCAGGCATGAAAGACCGCTCAAGGCTCTTCAATGTCATCGGCTTCGTGACGGTGTTTGTGGTGGCGGCTCTGTGGCTGATTCCACTCGCCCTGATCCTGATGAACTCGTTCAAGGGCAACCTGTTCATCTCCAAGGCGCCCTTCGAGTTCCCGAACGGCGAATCGTTCTCGGCGGCGGCGAACTACTCGTCCGGCGTCGCCCGCACGGGCTTCTTCAAGGCGGCCGGGTACTCGCTGTTCATCACCGTGTTCTCGGTCGCGCTGATCATCCTGGTGACGTCCATGGCGGCCTGGTACATCGCCCGCGTCAAGGCCTGGTACACGTCGGTGCTGTACTACGCGCTGGTGTTCTCGATGGTGGTGCCCTTCCAGATGGTGATGTACACCATGACGAAGGTGGCCAACGTCACGCATCTGGACAACCCGATCGGCATCATCGTCTTGTACGCGGGGTTCGGGGCGGGGCTGTCGGTCTTCATCTGCGTCGGCTTCGTCGGATCGATTCCGATCGACGTCGAGGAGGCCGCGATGATCGACGGAGCGTCGCCCTGGCAGGTGTTCTTCCACGTCATCTTCCCGATGCTTCGGCCCACCGTCATCACGATCGCGATCCTGAACGCCATGTGGATCTGGAACGACTACCTGCTGCCCAACCTCGTGATCGGCACGAAGTATCAGACCATCCCCATCGCCGTCCAGCGCTACATGGTCGGCTCGTACGGCCAGAAGGACATGGGCGGATTCATGGCCATGCTCGTGCTGGCCATCGTGCCGATCGTCGTCTTCTTCCTGAGCAGCCAGAAGTACATCATCAAGGGCGTGGCTGCGGGCGCAGTCAAGGGATGACGGAGCGGACCGGGGGGACGTCATGACGACGATCAAGGACATCGCCCGCGAGTCCGGCTATTCGGTCAGCACGGTCTCGCGGGTGATGGCCGGGCATCCGGACGTCTCTTTGCCGGCGGCTGAAGCGGTGCAGGCCGTCATCGACCGGCTCAACTTCCGCGCGAATCGCAACGCCCGCAACCTCAAGCAGTCCGCCACCATGACCATCCTGGTCATGGTCAAGGGGCGTTCCAACATGCTGTTCGCCTCGATGCTGGAGCACGTGCAGGCCGCGGTCACGGCGACCGGTCACACCGTCGTCACGCAATACCTTGACGAGGACGGCGACGAGGTGGCCGAGGCCGAGCGCCTGGTGCCCGAGATCAAGCCGCGAGGCGTCCTGTTCCTCGGCGCGGACCCCGGGCACATCGATGAGGCGGGACAGATCGGCGTCGAGGCCCCGGCGGTGGTGCTGACGAACGTCGTGCCCGGCACCGGGCGGGTGATCTCCTCGGTGACGACGGACGACCGGGCCGCCGCGGCCGCGGCCATCGCCTATCTGGGCGATCGCGGGCACAGCCGCATCGGCGTCATCGGCGGCAATCCCGAGGTATCGATGATGTCTGCCCACCGCCGGTCGGGCGTGATCGACGAAGCGCGGCGCCGCGGGCTCACCTTCGACGTGGCCAGCCAGTACGTCGCGACGCGCTACTCGCTGGGCAGTGGATTCGACGCCGCCAACCAGCTGATGGAAGCGGCGCCCGACCTGACCGCCATCTACGCGATGAGCGACATCATGGCGCTCGGGGCCGTGCGCGCGCTGTTCGAGCGCGGGCTCAGGGTCCCGGACGACATCTCGGTCATCGGGCACGACGGCACGGTGCTGGCGTCGTACGTCGTGCCCAAGCTCGTGACGATCCGTCAGCCCCAGGAGGCGATGGCCGCCCGCGGCGTCGAGATCCTGATGAGGCACATCGGCGGGGACGCCCGGGCCGTCACGGAGATCGTCGACTTCGACATAGTGGCGGGCGAATCCGTGCGCGCCGTCTGATGCGGCGCACCGCATCAGGCAGAATAGAGGCGATGCAATGACCGGCGGCCAGGTCTGCCGTCGGCCGGGAAGGCGAATCATGGCGGCCACGGCTCAACAAGAGGCCCCGACGGGTCTCGATCGGTACGGCGAGGACCATTCGATCGTCGCGATGAGGCTGGACGGCGAGATCTGCGATCTGGCCACGCCGATTCCCGCCGGGGCGGACGTCCAGCCCATCTCGGCCGGCTCGCCGGAGGGCCTGACGATCATCCGCCACAGCGCTGCCCACGTCACGGCCCAGGCCCTGCAGCAGGTGTTTCCCGAGGCCAAGCTCGGCATCGGCCCGCCCATCACGGACGGCTTCTACTACGACTTCAACGTGCAACCCTTGAGCCCCGACGATCTGAAGACGATCGAGAAGGGGGTGCTGCGCATCGTCAAGGAGCGCCAGCGCTTCGTCCGCCGCGTGGTCACGGACGCCCAGGCTCGGCAGGAGGAGGCCGGTGAGCCATACAAGCTGGAGCTGATCGCCGACAAGGGCCACGCCTCGTCCGAGGACGGCTCGGACGTCGAGGTCGGCGGCGCCGAGCTGACGATGTACGACAACGTGCGCCGCGACGGCACCGTCGCCTGGAAGGATCTGTGCCGCGGGCCGCACGTGCCCCACACGGGCTACATCCCGGCCGTCGCGCTGACGCGAGCGTCCGCGGCCTATTGGCGCGGCGACCAGTCCAAGGACTCGCTGCAGCGCGTCTACGGCACGGCCTGGGCATCCATGGAAGACCTCAAGGCGTACCAGACCCGCCTGGAAGAGGCGGCCCGGCGCGACCACCGCAAGCTCGGCGCCGAACTCGACCTGTTCAGCTTCCCCGAGGAGCTGGGCCCGGGGCTGCCCGTCTTCCACCCCAAGGGCGGCGTGATCAAGCGCGTCATGGAGGACTACGTGCGGCAGGCGCACATCGACGCCGGCTTCTCCTACGTCGGCACCCCGCACATCGCCCGCGAGGGGCTGTACTACACGTCGGGGCACCTGCCTTACTACGGCGACTTCATGTTCCCGGCGCTGGACGACGACGGCGACCGCTACCGCCTCAAGGCCATGAACTGCCCCATGCACAACCTGATCTTCCGCTCGCGCCAGCGCAGCTACCGCGAACTGCCGATCCGGCTGTTCGAGTTCGGCACCGTCTATCGCAACGAGAAGTCGGGCGTGCTCCAGGGCCTGACGCGCGTGCGCATGATCACGCAGGACGACTCGCACAGCTATGTGACGCCCGAGCAGGCGCCGGGCGAGGTCAAGCACCTGCTTCACTTCGTCATCAGGCTGCTGCGCGACTTCGGCCTGAACCAGTTCTACGTCGAGTTGTCGACGCGCGACGAGGACGGCAAGAAGAAGGACAAGTTCATCGGCTCGGACGAGGACTGGGCCAAGGCCACCGCCGTGCTCGAGCAGGTGGCGCGCGACGAAGGTCTCGAGACCGTGCCCGATCCGGGCGGTGCGGCGTACTACGGGCCGAAGATGTCGATCCAGGCGAAGGACGCGATCGGGCGCACGTGGCAGATGTCGACGATCCAATACGACTTCAACCAGCCCGAACGGTTCGACCTCGAGTACACGGCACCCGACGGCGGCAAGGCGCGCCCGGTGATGATCCACTCGGCCAAGTTCGGCTCGATCGAGCGGTTCATGGGCGTCCTGATCGAGCACTACGCCGGGGCGTTGCCCGTGTGGCTGAGCCCGGTTCAGGTCGTCGGCATCCCGGTGGCGGCCGAGTTCAACGACTACGTGGGGGGTGTGCTCGACCGGATGGCCGCCAAGGGGGTGCGCGTCGAACTCGATGACTCCGACGAACGGATGCAGAAGAAGATCCGCAACGCCACGAAGCAGAAGGTGCCCTATCAGCTGATAGCGGGGGAGACCGACCGCTCCGCCGGGACGGTCAGCTTCCGCTACCGCGACGGATCCCAACGCAATGGGATCAGCGTCGAAGCTGCCATCGCCGAGCTGGAGGATGTGATCACGCACCGTTCCAACGCCGATCCGTCGGCGGGCGCCTGATGAACGGGACGGCCGGTGAACTCGCGGGCGCGCCCGACGGCTTCGGACGTCTGTGGACGCCCTATCGCATGGCCTACATCGACGGGGCGGATCGCCCGGAGAACTCCGAGGCCGGCCGGCAGTGCCCGTTTTGCCGCGTCCCCGGGTTGCCCGACGACGACGGCCTGATCGTGCACCGCGGGACGACGGCGTTCGTCGTCATGAACCTGTACCCGTATTCGCCCGGTCATGTGCTCGTCTGCCCGTACCGGCACGTGGCGGCGTACGTCGATCTGACGACGGAGGAGACCGCCGAACTGGCGCAGCTGACCCAGGCCGCCCTGAGAACACTGACGGCCGTCAGCCACCCGGCGGGCTTCAACCTCGGCATGAACCAGGGGGCGGTGGCCGGCGCCGGCATCGCGGGCCATCTGCATCAGCACGTCGTGCCGCGCTGGGCCGGCGACACCAACTTCTTGCCCATCGTGGCCCAGACGCGCGCCGTGCCGCAGCTCTTGGCGGATACGCGGCAGCTTCTGTCGGACGGGTGGATGGCCACATGAGCGCCACCCATGAGACGCCCGGCCGGCCCTTTGATGTCACGCCGGTGGATCCGACGGCGCAGGAACGGCTGGCGGCGAAGAAGCGGGGCTATGGACTGCCGCCCTGGATGTCCGTCGTGACGGCCTTCCGCATCGCGGCCGTGATCCCGGACTGGGCGTGGCGCCCCGTCATCCGTTTTGCGGGTTGGCTGGCTGTCACGCGCAACTATCGGGCCCAACGGCAGTGGCGGCTCAACGCCTCGGTGATGATGGGACGGCCGGTGACCGATGCCGAAGCCCGGGCGGGCGTCCGGTCATGGTTGCGCAACCTGGCCGGCTCGGTGCGGCTGGGACGCTACAGCCGGACGCAGGTCATGAAGATGGTGCAGGTGGATGCCGAATCCGAGGCGTTGCTGCGCAGCGCGTTGGCGCACACCGGGGCGGTGGTGGCGCTGCCGCACATGGGGGACTGGGATCTGTCGGGCGCGTGGGCCTGCATGAGCGGACTTCCGGTGTCGGCCGTGGCGGAGCGGCTGCCCGACAACTAATTCGCCTACTTCCTGAAGTTGCGCCGGCGCCTGGGCATGACGGTCTATTCGCACAAGGACACTGACACCATCGACAAGCTGGCCGGCGACCTGCAGAAGGGGCACCTGATCGCATTGGTGGCCGACCGCGACTTGTCCCGCCATTCGGTGCCGGTGGTGTGGCAGACTCCGTCCGGTCCACAACACGTGACGATGCCGCCAGGCCCCGCCGTCCTGGCCCGCAAGACCGGCGCCCAGCTGCTGGTCGCCTACAGCGTCTACCGCAGCCGGGGCATCACGCTGCGATTCGCGGGTCCGGTCCAGGTCGACATGGGGGACGACGGTGTGGCGGTGACGACTCAGCGCATCGCCGACTTGTTCTGCGCGTTCGTGGCGTCCAACCCGGTGGATTGGCATCTCATGCAGCGTTTCTTCCCGGGCGTTGTGGCCGAGTGACACCGGTCGCCGGGGTATTCTGGCAACACGAGCAAGGAGGGCTGTCATGCCTGGGGTACCGACCGATCTGAAGTACACGCCGAACCATGAGTGGGTCCGCGTCGATGGGCCGACGGCCCGTGTCGGTGTGACGGACCACGCCACCCAAGCGTTGGGCGACATCGTGTACGTCTCGCTGCCGACGGTCGGCGCGCAGGTGTCGGCCGGGGACTCGTGCGCCGAGCTCGAGTCGACCAAGGCGGTCAGCGACGTCTACACGCCGGCCGGTGGTGTCGTGTCGGCGGTCAACGAGGCAGCGGCCGATGCCCCCGAGACCATCGGCGCGGATCCCTACGGCGGCGGGTGGCTCTTCGAGGTCGCGCTGGACGGGGCACTGCCGGCCGAACTGCTCGATGCCGGTGCGTATGACGCCTTGATTGCCGCGTCCGACGGATAGAATCTCAACTGCGACGGAAGGAGGCCGGCGGATGAAACAATGCTCGTCTTGTGGTGTTGCCAACTCGGACCACAGCAAGTTCTGCGCCCAATGCGGAGCCCGGCTCGTCCAACCAACGGGGGACACCACCCACGTGATCCCGATCGTCGACGATGACGCCGCGAGGGTCGACCTGGATGTTGAGGAGGCCACGGCCAAGCTGTCGCCTGGCACGGCCTTGCTGATCGTCACGCGAGGCATGGGTGCCGATGCGCGATACGTGTTGGACCGTCCAGAGATGGTCGCCGGGCGCGCGCCCGAGTGCGACATGCTGCTCGACGACATCACCGTGTCGCGTCGTCACGCTACGTTCAGCCTGCAGGGCGGGACCGTGGTCCTAACGGACCACGGCAGCCTGAATGGCACGTACGTCAACCGGGATCTGATCAGCGCCCCGACCGCGCTCAAGCGAGGCGACGAAATACAGATCGGCAAGTTCAAGATGGTGCTCCTCGCGCAGGAGCGTGGGTCTGATTGATGGCCGCCCACCAGCTGCGCAGCATCGGCGCCGTTCTTCCGATCCTGAAGACGGAGTTCCCAGATCTGTCGATCTCGAAGATCCGTTTCCTGGAGCAGGAGGGATTGCTCTCGCCGGAGCGAGCGCCGTCGGGCTACCGCCGCTACTCGGACGCCGACATCGAGCGCCTGCGCTACATTCTGCGCCTGCAGCGCGACCACTACATGCCGCACAAGAAGATACGCGAGCACCTGGACCTACTGGATAGCGGTGCCGAGGTGGCGGTCGACAAGCCGGAACTGCCGTCCCTGGCCACCCCGCCGTCGCACGAACCGGTGCCCGCCGGCGAGTCGCCGACCGGCAATCCGATGAAGCTGACGAGGCGGGAGTTGATCCAGGTCAGCGGCCTCTCGGAGGCGACCCTCATAGAACTCGAACGCCAGCAACTGGTGCTGACGCGGCGGGGCACGGCGTTCTACGGGCGCGAGGCTTTGATGATCTGCGTCGTGGCGCGCAAGATGCAGGCGTACGGCATGGACACGCGACACCTGCGGGCGATCAAGCAGTCGGCCGAGCGCGAGGCCGGCATGATCGAGCAGGCCATGGTGCCGCTGCGGCGTCACCCGCAGGCGGCCGAAAGCCTGCACGAGGCCACGCAGCTTGTCATGCAGGCCCACGCGGCGCTCGTGTACGTCGTGCTGCATCATTGAAGCCGAGGTTGAGACTGCCGAGTTCGGCGACGGGCCTAGTTCAGACATATTGCCTTGTCAGAGCCATGTCGAGCATGTAGTGGCGCGACACGCCGTCGAGACGCCGTCGTTGTGCCGAGAGGTCCGAACGTCTAGCCTGAATGGGTCGGCAGGGCAGTATGAGGCCCGCGCCATCACATCATCCGGAGGCCCCCGTGAGCATGTCGCCCTTCTCGGCACAGGATGCCTTGTTCGAGGCCGAGTCACCGGTTCCCACCGACATGGGTTTCCGTGGCCCCGTCGCATCGCATGCGGCCGGCATCACCTATCGCCAGCTCGACTATTGGGCACGCACGGGGCTCGTCGTCCCCGAGATCCGGGCCGCCGACGGTTCGGGCACGCAGCGGTTGTATTCATTCCGCGACATACTGCTTCTCAAGGTCGTCAAGAAGCTGCTTGACGCCGGCATCACGCTGCAGCAGATCCGGGCCGCCATCACGCATCTCCGCAGTCGCGGCGTCGAGGATCTGACGTCCGTGACGCTCATGAGCGACGGCGTATCGGTCTACGAGTGCACGTCCGACAACGAGGTCGTCGACCTGCTGCGCGGCGGCCAAGGCATGTTTGCCATCGCCCTGGGCGGTGTGTGGCGTGACATCGAGGGCACGCTGGCCACGCTGCCGACGCAACGGGCCGTCGACGACATGGACGAGCTGGCCAAGCGCCGCCTCTCGAAGATGGCCGTCTAGTCCACAGTGCCGCGCATCCCGTCAGTAGACTGCGGGTGTGGACTCGTCATACGTTGATCGTCACATCGGCCCATCGATACCGGATCAGGCGGCCATGCTCAGCGAGCTCGGCTTTGCCACCTTGGACGACCTCACCGCGGCGGCGCTGCCCGCCGATCTGGTGGACGCTTCGCTGAACCTGCCCCAGCCCGTCGACGAATCGGCGGCCCTGGCCCGTCTCCGGTCCTTGGCGGCCCAGAACCGGCCGGGACGGGCGATGATCGGGCTCGGCTACTACGGCACGATCATGCCCGCCGTGATACGGCGCGACATCGCCCAGAATCCGACGTGGTACACCGCCTACACGCCGTACCAGCCCGAGATCAGCCAGGGACGCCTCGAAGCGCTGCTCGTGTTCCAGACGATGGTGTCCGATCTGACGGGCCTGCCGTGCGCCGGCGCCAGCCTGCTGGACGAAGCCACCGCCGTGGCCGAGGCCGTCGCGATGGCCATGCGCGTCAAGCGGGGAAGCCCGCGCGTCATCGCCGACCCAGGATTGTTCGACACCTCGCAGGCCGTCCTGCGCACGCGCCTGGACCGTCTGGGGGCGGACGTCGAGGTGCGGGATCTGGCCGGCCTCACCGCCGCCGACCTGGATGGCTGCTGCGCGGTGGTCGTGCAGTCGCCGACCCAGGACGGCCGCCTTCAGCCGACGGCCGAGCTGCGGCAGGTGGCCGAGCTGGCCCACGCCGCCGGGGCCCTGACGATTGCGGCCGCCGACCTGTTGGCGCTGACATTGGTCACCCCACCGGGGCAATGGGGCGCCGACATCGCGGTGGGCACGACGCAGCGCTTCGGCGTGCCGCTGTTCTACGGCGGACCGCACGCCGCCTACCTGGCCTGCACCGATGCCTTGGTGCGCCAGATGCCCGGGCGGCTCGTCGGCGTGTCGGTCGACGCCGACGGCAATCCGGCGCTGCGGCTGGCCTTGCAGACGCGCGAGCAGCACATCCGGCGCGAGAAGGCCACGTCGAACATATGCACGGCTCAGGTGCTGGTGGCGGTCATGGCCGCCTTGTACGCGGTTTACCACGGGGCGGACGGCCTGCGGGCGATCGCGCAGCGCCTGCACGACGAGACGGAATCGCTGGCGGGCGACCTGGTCGCCGGCGGGTTCACGCCCGTCCACGACGGTTTCTTCGACACCCTGTGGGTGCCGACGGGTGCGCGTACCGACGCGATCTGGCAGGCCGCCCACGATGCCGGAGTGCAACTGCGCCGGGGCGACGGCCACATCGGCGTCTCGATCGGCGAGGACGCCACGGCCAAAGACCTGGCCGCCGTCCGCGCGGCGTTCGGCGTCAAGGCGGCAGGGGACCGGTGGGGTGGGCTGGGAGCGTCGCCCCGCGACGACGCCTACCTGACGCACCCCGTGTTCCACGCGCACCGCAGCGAGACCCAGATGATGCGCTACACGCACTCGCTGGCCGTCAAGGACTACGCGCTCGACCAGGGCATGATTCCGCTGGGGTCCTGCACGATGAAGCTGACGCCGGCCGTGGGCGCCGAGGCCTGGCTGCTGCCCGGGTTCACGGACCTGCACCCATTCGTGCCGCCGGAAGACGCCGCAGGTTACGCGGCGCTGATGGGCGAGCTGGGCGCGTGGCTGACGGACATCACGGGCTACGACGCGGTCTGCTTCTCGCCGAACGCCGGCAGCCAGGGCGAGCTGGCCGGCCTGTTGGCGATTCGCAGCTACCACGAATCGCGCGGCGAGGCCGAGCGCGACGTCTGCCTGCTGCCTGAGTCCGCGCACGGCACGAACGCGGCGTCCGCGGCCATGGCGGGCCTCAGCGTGGTGGTGGTCAAGACCGACCCGCAAGGCTGCATCGATCTTGCGGACTTGGCCTCGAAGATCCACGACGCCGGCCCGCGGCTGGCCGCCATCATGGTGACGTATCCGTCGACGAGCGGCGTGTTCGAGGCGACGATGACGCGCGTCGCCGCGATGGTGCACGAAGCCGGTGGCCAGGTCTACGTCGACGGTGCCAACCTGAATGCGCTGGCCGGCCTCGCCAAACCGGGCCGCTTCGGGGGCGACGTCGGCCATCTGAACCTGCACAAGACATTCGCTATGCCGCACGGCGGCGGCGGTCCGGGGGTCGGGCCGATCGCGGCCCGCGCCCACCTGGCGCCGTTCCTGCCGTCGCCGCAGCGCAACCAGGTGACCGGCGCGCCCTTGGGCTCGGCCGGCCTGTTGCCGATCAGCCACGCCTACGTGGCGATGATGGGGGCGGCGGGCCTGCGGGCGGCCAGCCAGGCAGCGATCCTGAACGCCAACTACCTGGCCAGGAAGCTACGCGACACGTATCCGGTGTTGCACGCCGGTGCGGGGGACCTGGTGGCGCACGAGTGCGTCCTGGACGTGGCCGGCACGGGGCTGTCGGTCGACGACGTGGCCAAGCGCCTGATCGACTACGGATTCCACGCGCCGACGATGAGCTTCCCGGTGGCCGGCACGCTGATGGTCGAACCGACCGAGAGCGAGGACAGAGCCGAACTCGACCGCTTCGTCGCGGCGATGGTGGCGATCCGCGCCGAGGCACGGGGCGCGCAAGGGGACGACAACCCGTTGGCCAACGCGCCGCATCCCGTGTCGCGCGTCACGGCCGATGACTGGTCGCACCCCTACAGCCGGACTGAGGCGGCGTTCCCGATGGGACGCCCGGCCGGGCAACGGTTCGGTGAGACGCAGGGCAAGTATTGGCCGCCGGTCGCCCGCGTCGACAACGCCTACGGCGACCGCAATCTGGTGCTCAGGCTGACCTGAGACGCCAGGCAACGCACCATCTGGGACGGTCGATCAGGCCGGTACCGGTTGGCCGATGTCGGCCAGCATCTTGGTGAACCAGGGCTGGGTGACATCGAATGGCTTGTGTCCGGCGATGCGGGGGAAGGCGATGACGCTCAGGGCGTCGCCGGCCTGCTCGTCCATGCCGACAACGCCGGTCTCGCCGGCCAAGGCGGCGTCCACCGCCATGGCACAGGTGCGCCTGATCAGGTCGAGGTCTTCGGCGTTCGACGGCGCGGATCGCGCGAAGTAGCCGGACTTCTGCACCATGACCTTGTCGGCGCCCAGCAGCGTCGAGAACTGCTTGGCGAACCACTGACCGGGGTTGATCTTGTCGAGCTGGACGTGCCCGAAGGCGTCGCGCGGAACGCTTTGTCCCGTCTTGGTCATGTCGGCCACGATGTCGTCCACGCCCGCCCCCTCCGACAGGAAGATGTTGACGTTGCCGACGCTGTTCATGACGTCCTTCAGCCGCTCCGACTCGGCCGTGATGTCGATGTGCGCCTCCGGGACGTAGCAGGCGTGCACCTCCCAGGCCTCTCGCGCGAGCCCGACGTTGGGAAGCCACTCCTGTTGGTCCAGCCAGGCCCGGTAGCGCCGGGTCGTCTCGGCGGCCAGGTAGCCGCAGTTGCGCCCCATGATCTCGTGGACGATCAACTCGCGTGGTGCCGAGTTGTGCTCGGCGATGATGTTGGCGGCGAAGCGGGCGCCGTGCTCCGCGGCGGTCCAGGCTCCCAGCGACTGGCGGATCGGCACGATGTCGTTGTCGACGGTCTTCGGCACGCCGACGACAGTGAGCTTGTAGTCGTGGTCGGCCAGATAGCGCGCCAGGTCGGCGGCCGTGGTGTTGGTGTCGTCGCCACCGATCGTGTGCAGAATCGTCACGCCATCGCCCACCAGTTGGTCCGCCGCCACCTTCAACGGGTTGACGCCACCGGGCACCAGTCCGCGGGCGATCAGGTCGGGGATGTTCGTCAGTTTGACGCGCGAATTGCCGATCGGCGACCCGCCGAAGGCGTACAGGCGCTGGATGCCGGCGCGGTCCGCGGGCGTGATCTCGAGAGAATCGCCCTTCAGCAAGCCCTCGTAGCCGTGCCGGTACGCGATGATGCGAGCGTTCGGCGCGACCTGCGTGTACCGCTCGATGAGGGCCGCCAGGGAGGACGACAGGCACGGGGCGAACCCGCCGGCAGTCAGCAGGGCAATGGTGTTCGGCATGGCAAACCTTTCAGCGTTGTCATCAGCCTAGCAAGGCGCCAGCGACGAGCCGGCGGGGCCTGGCATGGCACTTATCCACAGCCCAGGCGCGGGGGCGGCCAGGCGTGCGAGACTTGGCCACATGGCGAAGGCATTGGTTCAGCGGGGCGTCTCGTTGTCGGTTCTGTCGTGTGCCTTGATCGTGGCGCTCCTGATGGTGGCCGGACTAGTCGTCGACGGCACGGCCCAGATGGCGGCCAGCCAGCGGGCGTCGAGCGCCGCGCACCAGGTGGCGCGCTATGCGATGGACGCCGCGGCACCGTACATGGTCGAGGGGCAGGACGCCACCGCGCCGGCCCTGGCTGCAGCCGGGCGGGCCGCCGCCGGCTACCCGGATCTGACGTTCCGGTTCGGCCTGGATGCCGGGTCGGTGATGCGCGTCGAAGCCGAAACCACGATCGCCACGACCTTTCTGCGCCTCGTCGGGGTCCACGATTTGCGGGCGTCCGGCACGGCGCAGGCCGTTCTGCGAAGGTCATCGTGACGTCCCCGAAAGTGGTCTGATAAGCAAAATCAAGGCGACACGCCGACAAGTGTCCAAATAGCGAGATGGGACTTGACAGCCCGTTGGGGCTGGTGTTTGATTGTTCGTACGCCAAGCCGCAAGGCAAGGCGCAAGGCTCAGAAATCGAGGTCTATCTCTCGGCCAGCGGATGCCGCAAGGCGAAGCGCAGCAGGAGAGCCGCCCGGAGCGGGGCAGGCGACCAACGGACTGGGTCTTGGTTGACGGAACGCTTCGCCGGCAACAATGAGGCCCGAACCAACTCATACTTGGTTCGGGCCTCAACCTTTCTAGTGCACATCCATTGTTACCGACGCGATCAAGCGTTGGGCGGCAACACGCCGGGGGACCTTGACGCGAACAGTCAGGTGCGGCTCCCGCCCCAGTGCGGTAAATTGGCTGGTGGCAGGCGCGTCGCGCGGGGTGTGCCCGGCGACGCACAAGACGAAAGGAAGCCCGATGGCTGAGACATCCTCGAAGCGGTCGCTGTTCAAGATTCTGGCTCTGATCGGGGTGGTGGTTCTCGTGATCGGAGCCATCTGCTACCTGTTGGCGGCGCGCCAGAACTCCGATCATCCGCTATCGGTCGGCATCGGCGCGACCGGCCTCGTGGTAGTCATAATCGGCGCCTTGATGGCGATCGTCGGCGGACTGGGCATGGTCGTCTCCGGTGGCAAGCCGATCGGGTTGCTGTCGCTGCTGCTGATCCCGGTGGGCGTGGCGCTCGACTTCGCGCTGTTCGCTCTCAACAATGCCCTGCACTTGCCGCTGTTTCTCGATTCGGTCGGACATATCTTGGCGGGCATGTTGGGCGGCCCGGTCATCGGCGGAATCACCGGCTTCCTCGGCGTGCTGACCAATTCATCCTTCCAGCCGGCCGCCGTGGTGTGGTGCTTCCAAGGCATGACGATCGGCATCATCGTCGGCCTGTTGGCCCAGGCCGGCATGTTCAAGAACTGGCGCCGGGCCATCATCTCCGGTCTCATCGTGATAGCCACATCCGCCACGCTCTCCAGCGTCATCTCGCTGGTGGTCTACGGTGGCATCGACGGCTACACCATCTCGTTCATCCGGGCCGCGCTGGTGCGCATGCACTGGTCGATGGTCTCGGCCGTCATCATCACTTCGGTGATCATCGAGCTGATCGACAAGACGATCTCGGTCGGCCTGCCCTTCCTGGTCATCAGGGGCATGAGCAACCGGCTGCTGAATCAGTTCGTGACGGGTCCGAAGCTGCGCGAGCTGAAGACCGAGACCGCTGCCGAGGCGGCAGCCGAGCAGGCCGCGGTGCCGGTCGACTTGCCGGATGGAACCGGCTACGGCAGCTACGGCGACAAGTGACGTCCAAGCGGGCTTGGGCCTGAACCTAAACCATGGACGACAGCGACGCCGGCTTGAGAGACACCACGGTCATCGGGCGCATCAACCCGGTGACCAAGGTGGTGATCATCGTCTGCCTGATAGTCGCCGGGTTGTTCTCGAGCCCCTGGTACGTGCTTGGACTGTTCGTGGTGGCGGTGATCGCGGTGGCGCTCAATCACAAGCTGAAGGGCTTCCTCAAGCTGTTCGCGGTCGCCATCGTCACAATGGGGCTGATCATTTTCGTCCTCAACCTGGTCGCGGTCGTCGGCACCCCGGTGATCTGGCGCTGGCACTTCCTGAGCATCACCCAGCCGGGGCTGACGGCGGCGATCCACTTCACGGCGCGGTTCCTGACCATCGGCATCGGCGTCATGATGATAATTTTCACCGGCAATCTGCGCCTGTTCTGCCGCGATCTCGAGCAACGGGGCGTTTCGTCCAAGGCGACCTACGTGGTGCAATCGACGGCGCTGATCGTGCCCCAGCTGGTGGGAAGGGGCTCGGTCATCCTGGACGCCCAACGGGCGCGAGGCATTGAGACGGACGCCAACGTGGGGGTCCGCATGAAGGCGCTGCTGCCGAGCGCCGCGCCGCTGATCCTGTCGACACTGACGGGCATGGCCGAGCGGGCCGTCTCACTGGAGGCCCGCGGCATGACGCTGGCCGGGGAGCGCACGTCCATGATCCACGTGCGAAACACGATCGCCGACAAGATCGCCCTGTGGCTGGCCGTGGCGGCCCTGGTGGCGTACCTGGTGTGGAGACTCGTGGCATGAGCGAAGCGTCCGAACCGCGTCCGGCGGTGCAGCTGAAAGGTGTCACATTCACCTATCCGCTGGCCGGAGCGCCGGCATTGCGCGACATCGACCTGGTCGTGCGGCCGGGCGAGTTCGTCAGCGTCGTCGGGGCGAACGGCGCCGGCAAGTCGACGCTCTGCCAGGCCATCCGGGCGCTGGTGCCCCAGTTCACGAAGGGCCAACTGACGGGCCAGGTCTTTGTCAATGGGCGTGACGCGGCCTCCGCCACGATCGGTGAGCTCACCCGCGACGTCGGCTACGTGTTCCAGAACCCGTTCACGCAGATGAGCGGCGTGTCGCCGACGGTCTTTGACGAATTGGCGTACGGGCTGGGCAATCTGGGTGTGCCGGCGGACGAGATGCGCGAGCGCGTGGAACACATGCTGGAGGACACCCATCTGAACGAGTTGCGCGACCGGAACCCCTTCGAACTGTCCGGCGGCCAGCAGCAACGGGTGGCTCTGGCGTCGATCCTCGTGATGGATCAACCGGTGCTGGTCATCGATGAGCCGACCAGTCAGCTTGACCCGGAAACCACCGACGCGATGTTCGAGCTGATCAGCCAGGCCCACGACAAGGGGCGCACGATCGTGCTCGTCGAGCACAAGATGGAGCAGGTGGCGCAGTTCTCCGACCGGGTCTTGGTCATGCAGGCCGGGCAGATCGTGGTCGAAGGCACCCCGGGCGAGGTGTTCTCCGATCCGCGCTGCGCCCAAGCCGGGGTTCGGATGCCAGAAGCCATGTACCTGCAGAGGGCGTTGGTGGCCCGTGGCCTCACGCTGCCGCCACATCCGCTGGGCGTCAAGCAACTGGTCGACGACATCGCCGCGAGCACCCATCGCAGGCCGACGCGCGACGACACGTCGCTGCCGGCGACGCCTCTGGGAGCCACTCCGGTCGCCGGCGTCACCCCGCTGGTCGACGTCCGCCAGGTGGGCTTCACCTACCCGAATGGCGTCGAAGCCCTGCGGGAGGTCTCGTTGACCGTTGGGCCGGGGGAGTCCGTGGCGATCATCGGCCAGAACGGCGCCGGCAAGACCACCTTGGCCAAGATCGTCAACGGGCTGCTCAAGCCAACCTCCGGCGATGTGTTCATCGGGGGCGAGGACACCAAGAAATGGACGGCGGCCCGCACGGCGCGTCGCGTGGGCTACGTCTTCCAGAATCCCGACGACCAGATCTTCAACAAGTCGGTGCGGGCTGAGGTGTCGTACGCGATGGGTCGCCTGGAGGTGGCCCCGGATGAGGCCGCCAGGCGCGTGGACGCGGCCCTGGAGCTGGCCGGGCTGACCCGGCAGGCCGACGTCAACCCCTACGACCTGCCGCTGAGCGTGCGCAAGTTCGTCACGATCGCCTCGGTGCTGGCCCTGGACACGGACGTCATCCTGTTGGACGAGCCGACCGCCGGTCAGGATCTGGCGGGCCTGAACCGGCTGATAGCGATCCTGCGCGAGGTCAGCCGGCGCGGCAAGGCGGTGGTGACGATCACTCACGACATGGAGTTCGTGTCCCAGAACTTCGATCGCACCATCGTGATGGCCGATCGGCACGTTCTCGACGACGGCCCGACCGAGCGCGTCTACTACGACGCCGCTGCCCTGACCAGGGCCATGGTCGGTGAGCCGGCCTTCGTGCAGGTGGCCCGCCAGTTCGCCGGTCCGGACGTCGGGCTCAGCGCGGACAAGCTGGTGGAAGCTCTCAAGGGAGGCCGGCCCACAGCGGCCTAGTCAGTCCGTCGGCTGGTCGTCCGGGGGCTGGGCCAGTGGCTCCGGGCCCGACTCGTCCTTGCCTTCGTCGAGATGGCGCAGGTAGTTCTCCAGCTCGGCGCCGATCTCGTCGGCCGTGGGCAGATCCTCTGGCTTGATCGGCAGACCGCGATCGCGCAGCAACGCGTCGTAGTGCTGCTCCATGGCTTCGATCGTCGTCATCAGATCGTTGTTCTCGCCGATCTGGGCGTCGATCTGGGCGCGCGTCACTTGGGCCTGCTGGGGCAGTTCGCCCAGCGGTATGGCGATGGAGGCCGTTTCCGCGACGCTCTTGATCAACGCGATGGCCGCCTCCGGGTAGTCGACGCCGGTGAGATAGTGCGGCACGTGGGCCGACATGCCGATGACGGGATGGTTCTTCTCGCCCAGGCGGATCGTCAGCAGCGTGTCGAACGACGAGCTCATCTCGAACGAAGCGGGCAGGCCGGAGCGCACCGGCACGAGCGAGGGATCGGAGGCGAAGTTCGTGATGAGCACCGGACGCGTGTGCGGTGTGGGCGCGGGGAAGGCGTTCACAAGCACGGTCTGCTGCACGCCGAACTGCGTAATGACGTGTTCGATGGCGGCCGCCATGCGCTCCCACTGCAGCGCCGGTTCCGGACCGGTCAGCAGCAGGAACGGGTGGCCCTCGGCGTCTGTCACGTGGTGCAGCACGATCTCGGGGGCCTGGAAGGCCGTGAAGTGGTCGTGGTCGAACGTCACGTGCGGCCTGTGCCCGGCGTAGTCGAACACCTGGTCGGTGTCGAACCGTCCCAGGCTGTGGTTGGGAAGCGTGTTGAGCAGGTGGTCGTCGATCAGGTGCTGCGTGTGCCCGGCGTCCAGGTAGCTGCCCAG
>JGI20166J26741_12045583_pt1 | contig 38624 bp, 40 predicted proteins | sample TergutCu122P5_FD_26741 | JGI IMG/M metagenome (IMG submission 26741)
CCCGAAAGAAACTTTCACGTCCGACTTGCATGTGTTAAGCACGCCGCCAGCGTTCGTTCTGAGCCAGGATCAAACTCTCCAGTTTTTTATCCTGTGCGTCTCCCAAGTCTCCCCAGAAAACGGCTTCGTCCTGCTTCACTCAAAGAACCGCCATCACCCAATGAACCGCCCCGCCATCTCTGAGCCATAAGCTCAACGCGCAAGCGTCGTCTCGTGCCAATACACAACAGCAAAAGACAACCCATCAGATAATAGCAAAGCCCATTCCTTCGGGCCCGTACGCTCTTTCTACTATTTCGTTGTTATTCAGTTCTCAAAGATCGCCAACATCCGCAGCCATGCGCCGCGCGAGCCCGTCTTTTTAACCCATCTCACCCAGACCGGTCAAGAACTTTTTACAGACCTCTCGCACTTTCTTACAAAACCAGAGCCAGTTATTCATGATTTCAAGTTGATTGCTTTTCGCTTTCAAATTTGCTATAAGTGAATGCGAATACTCTGTAACCAAAAGGGAGAAACATATGGGAATGATGACGATACGCAATATACCTGACGAAATTCATAAGGGGTTGCGGGAACGCGCCAGGCGAAACAAACGTAGCGCCGAGGCCGAGGTGCGGGCCATCCTCGAGGAAACCATACAGCCACAGGCGCCACTGCGCATGGGCGACGCGCTGGCTGAGTTGGGGCGGAAGGCGGGACTCAGCGATGAAGATTGGGAGGCAATCGCCAACATCCGCGACAAAACTCCGACGGTACCGATGAGGTTTGACGAATGATTGTCCTGGATACCAATGTGGTGTCCGAGATGATGAAAGCCGCGCCGAATATTTCGGTGCGGGATTGGATAAACCGTCAAGACGCCACCACCTTATACATAACCAGCATCACTTTGTCGGAATCCCTGTTTGGCGTAGCCATACTGCCCACAGGAAAACGGAGAGATGCGCTATCCATAACATTGAATGGCTTGCTTAAACTGTTTGCAGGAAAAATTTTGCCGTTCGATGAGACCGCCGCTCGCTGCTATGCGGAACGGGCCGCGCAGGCGCAAGCGGCGGGCAATATCCTTCCTCTGGCGGATGGATATATTGCCGCCATTGCCGCCGCGCATCGTTTTATGGTCGCATCCCGCGATACGGCGCCATTTCAAGCGGCGGGCGTCAATATCATAAATCCATGGAAGGATGGCGGCAAAGATATTCACGCACAGCGCTGACCCTTGCCTATCTTTCTTATTGCGCTTTTCGCTCACGCTCAACGCACCTTATGAGGTCTCAACACCCCTTTGAACGCTGACCACCGGATGGCTCAAGCCAATTGATAAGACGTAAACCCGTGACCCTTTCAAATTCCCGCGTGTTGTTGGAAACCAAAATCAGCCCCTCACTCCTCGCATGTCCGGCGATATGCAAATCATTGACACCGATGACGAGGCCTTGCCGTTCCAGGCTGGCCCTGATATTGCCATAATGGCCAGCTGCTTTTGCACCATAGAGAAGAATTTCCAGTCTTGTGACAAAGTCATCGACCTGACGCCGGTTGTCTTCTTGCCGCGAACTCTTTTCCACACCATGCAGGAGCTCCGCCAGAGTGACGCTGCTGATACACATCCGTCCAGCGTAATGGTTGAAAATAGACAGCAACTCGGCGGGACGGCGTTTGATGACATAGATGACGATATTGGTATCGAGCATGTACTCCAGCATCACAGGGCTTCCCGTTCCACTTGTTCCTGGGAAGCGCGTTCAGCCATGAAATCGTCACTGACCCGCTCCTGAGAGAGAAAAAACGTATCCCAGACCTGACCGGCGGGAGAGAGTATCCGATCGACGCCGACAACGCGCACCGCGACTTTTTTCACGCCAGCGGGGAATCTGGTATCAGCGGGCAGCCGAACCGCCTGCGTCCGATTGTTTTCAAAAACCGATCCCATAGACATAACATTCCTCCTTATCGTTCGTGCTATATACCTTGAGTATATTCCAGGCTGCGCAAAATGCAAGAAGAATCGCCGCGTTCCCATGAGGTCTGCAAAACTTGGGCAGGCGGTTAAAACGCACGGCTATGGCCGAATAACGTTTCTTTTACTTTTGGCGCGTTTCGCTCACGCTCAGCGTGCCCTATATTGCCCAGATGCCAGTTTCATTTTTTACCCAGGTATTGCAACTTTTATTTGCTGGGTATCTTAGAGCGATCAACCAAAATCCCAGAATCTGGAACAACGACATATCTTCACCCCCAAACAACTTTGAGAAAAATCACCACAAGCATCACGACCGTTTGAACACTACCAGCTTCGAACGAAGCACCTGACGCAATCCATTATCCTGGTTGCGGGTTTAGGAAGTCGTGTGGGCAAAGCCGCGATCAGGCTGTCTACACGGATTTTGTAGAACGGCTGAAAATCAGGATGCCAGCGAGGGTTGCCGCCTTCGCCAGATCGGCATCGAGCGTTGCCAGTGGATAGTTCATGCGCAAGGCAAGTTCCAGATAGGCCGCATCGTACACCGACAGCTTGTAGCGGCGGGCGAGGTTTAGGGTGTCGCCGAGCGCGCGTCCAGCCGTAGCCGGATCGGTCACGATGTCAAGCCGCCCCAATAGAGCAACGAAGCGTTGTGAATCAGCTTCAGTCACAATGTTCTTGGCTTCAATTTTGGCAATGACGTTACCCACCTCCAGCGACCAAAGCGAAGGCACCAAGGCTTGTGATTCTTTCAGCGCCCGTAAAACCGCGCTCGCATACTCCACGCCTGTCGGATTGGTGTCAGGCGCCAACCAAAGCAACGCCACGGAGGCATCCAGAACAAAACTCACGACCGTCCCTCGTTGAGGAGCGCCTTGATATTGATACCACTCACTGGTTGGCGGATTTTCATGAAAGCCAGCATTTCGTCAACGGCTGCCACAACATCCGAGCGTTTGTTTCCTTCCGCTGGTATTAGATCGGCCATGGCTTTGCCGCGCAGGGTAATGGTATAACGGTTGCCAGCGCGAACGCCGCGCAGGAGTTCCGCTAACCTTGTCTTGGCTTCATATGATCCAATTTCGATATTCATGGGATTCTCCTCCACAATACATAGACCAGTATATAGGCTAGTCGTGATATAATCAAGTATGAGATGGGCCATCCGTCTATCCTCTTGACTCGTCTTTGGTTTTGCAGTATGTTTGTAAGAGGTTTTTCATAACTTGGTTACCGATTAGTCGTTGTCTTTTTCCCCCTAAAAAAACGAGGTTAACAATGAGTGATGTCAAAACAGTCGCCAGCGATGTAGCCGCCAATTGCGTTCTCGACGCCAAAGGTTTGAGTTGCCCGATGCCGCTTCTGCGCACCAAGAAGGAAATCGGCAAACTGAAGAGTGGCGAAATCCTCCAGGTTGACGGCACCGACCCCGGTTCGCGCAACGATATTCCTGGCTGGTGCGAGCGCAGTGGCCATACCTACCTTGGCGAGAAGGAAGGGCAGGGCCATTTCAGCTTTTTCATCAAAAAAGGCTGAGAGAACATTCCTTCTTCCCAGGTACAGAAAATGGCTAAAAGTCTTGGTATCTTCGTCACCACCAAAGAGTCGTTTCCTCACGTTCTCGGCATCACTCAGGCCGCGAAGAACAAGGGGGCAAAGGTGAAGGTATTCTTCACCTGGATCGCCACCCATCTTACCCAGCATCCCGATTTCCAGAAGCTGTGTGAAATCGCCGATGATGTCTCCATCTGCGTCGATAGCTACAAGAAGCAGGGCTTCAACCCGCAGGTGATCCCGCCGGGCCTCACCGAAAAAAAGATGGCGACCCAGGCGCAACACGGCATCATCATTGAAGATTACGATTGCTACCTCAGCCTCTAGGAGGGCATATGAGCGAATACAAGAAGGTCTGTCTCATGTACCGGCATCCGGATTATGCCATCGACGGCATCCGATCCGCCCTGGGGCTGGCGGTGGAAAATATGTACGCCTACGGCGTCGTCCTCGACACGGCACTGCCGCCGTTTGACGACAACACCGTCGAAAGCATCGAAATGCTGCGCGACATGGAGGGCGACATCCTGTCCACCGTGCCGGCCAACTGCGAAACCAACAACCTGACCCCGATTACGCTCGAAGAACTCGGCGAAAAACTGCGGGAGATGACTCATATCATCCCCTACGGGATCAGATGAGAGGGAAACCATGAAAGTACTGAATGTATACCGCAGCGAACCGGATGACACCGTAAAGAAGCTGGTGGCGATTGTCACTCGTGACCGTGAGGCCGATTCCTTCGTCCTGTATCAGGAGAAGCCGGATTACGACCAACTGGTCGATAAAATTTTCGCCGCCGACCAAACCATCTGCTGGTGGTAGCGTCTTGCCCTCTCCCCCGGCCCCTCTCCCGCACGCGGGCGAGGGGAGATAATTCACAGAATATTCGCGTCTCTTCCCTCTCCCGCTTGTGGGAGAGGGTGGCGCGCAGCGCCGGGAGAGGGTAAAAAATATTTCATCACGCAGTCATAGACTTCCCGCCGAAAGCAATTCAGTGGTCCCCTATCCCAGCTAGAGATCGTTCGATTAGTCAAAAGTGTAACACTGATTCGCCGCCGCAGGTCGATCCAGAATGAAGTGCCGGTGAAGCCGAGATGGCCGATGCTGGGCGCCCCGAAATACCGGCCACTCGCCGAATCCAGCCCAGACGGGCTGTCGAAACCCAGGCACCAGCTTGCGCCCGGCATGGGCGTACACATCTTGTGTAAAATCTCCGCCTCGCGGCCCGTACCATGCCACAGAGCGAGCAGCCAATCGCAGATGGCCATGACGCCGGTTAGCGTGCCGAACAATCCAGCGTGCCCGGCGATACCGCCCAGCGCCCGGCAGTTATCATCATGGACGATACCAGCGAGGATTTGATTGCTCCACGGGCAGATGCCGGTTTCCGCGAACACCGGACGTTTATCTTTACCCGGAAAGAAAAGGTCGCCTTCAACACCGATCTTCTCGGCAACCGTCCGCCGCCAATAAGCGTCAAGACTGTCGTCAGTCAAACGCTCGATAACAAATCCGAGAAGCATAAATCCCAAATCGCTGTAGATATGGCCGCTGCCAGCGGCATACTGCGGCGCTTCGTTTGCCAAGAGCCGAAAGAGCGCGTCTTTTCGTGCCGCCCTCGGCAGGGCCAGAAATTGGCTATAATAGGGCCGGTGCGCTGGCAGGCCAGAGCAATGATTCAGCAATTGGCCGACGCTGATTGCCCGCCAAGTGGGATGCGCCACCGGCAACAGATCCGGAAATATATCCGCCAGGCGGTCGGCAAAAGTCAATTTCCGCTGGCATACAAGTTCGTGTATAGACAGGGTGGTGACGAGAGGCTTGGTCAGCGAGGCCAGGTCGAAGACCGTGGCCTCATCCACCGCCTCGGCGCAAAAAGGCGACGGCTGACCAAGATAGATTTGTGTTTGCCGCCGCTCGCCACCGGATTCATGCGGCCACGACAGGCCGAGCGCCAACGCCGAGCTGATTTTGGCGCGGGCGAAGATGGCGGCGATTTCTTCTTTCATCGGCCTCGCTCCGCTTCTGGCCAGATCAGCCGGTGCAGTTGCGGCCATAAACGAACCGAGAGGCCATCCTGTAACATCCATGCTGCCAAATCCGCTAAAGGCAGACGGTCGGAAACCGGAGAAAAATAGATCGGCGTTACCGCCGGCAGTGGATGCCGCCACAGGAAATCCCGCGCGAACTGGTAATCTTGCCACGACGACAGCACGAATTTCACCTCAGCAAAAGCGCGTTCGCGATTGCGGCGGGCAATTTCGGCAAGGTTGTCCTCACAGAAAACCGGGTTTCCACTGCCGGGGCATTTGACATCGAGGATGATATGGACGCCATCCGGCACCGCCGCCACCGGCAAAGAGCCGTTGGTTTCGAGCAGCACCGTGCGTCCTCGCGCCACAAACGCCACCAGGAACGGCACGGTCGCCGCCTGCATCAGCGGTTCACCGCCGGTAACTTCAACAATCGCCTGGGGGTATTTTCCCGCCTCGGCCACAAGCGCCGCGATGGCCATGGTCTGGCCCGGCTCCTCGAAACTGTAGCGGCTGTCGCAGTAGGAGCAGCGCAGATTGCAACCGGCCAGGCGAAAAAACAAACAGGGCAAACCGGCAAAACTCGATTCACCCTGGATAGAGTAAAAGATTTCGCAGACGGCCAGCTCAGCCTTCGCCATAGTAGATCAGGCTTGAAGTTTCCGTCTCGGAAACCCCGACGGAATAGAGATGGTAGCGGTCGGAGGCCAGTTTCGGCAGCAAATTGTCGTAAATATATTTGGCGATATGTTCGGAAGACGGGTTGACCGCCTGAAAAGCCGGATGCTCGTTGAGGTCGCGATGGTCAACGGTATCGACCACTTCCTTGACATATTTCTTCAGCAATTTGAAGTCGATGCCCATGCCGAGCTGGTCGAGTCCCGTGGCACGCACCGTCACCATCACCTTCCAGTTGTGGCCATGGGGATGCTCGCAGTCGCCGGGATAATTTCGCAGATGGTGGGCGCCGGCGAAATGCGTGGTCACAAAAATATCATACATGGTCAACCTCTGGAAAAAAGATACCCGGCCTGCCAGGGCGCTTATGGACGCGAAGGCCAGACCGGGCGGAGGAAAAATCGTTTACGTCTTATTTCTTCCACAGACCGTGCAGGTTGCAGTATTCACGGGCGCTGACCTTGTCGTCGGCCACCGCGAAGAAGGCGCAGGGCTTGTCACCCGGTTTGAGATAGGTACGGTAGACGCTGGTCGCGGTTAAAAGCTCAATCCACTCGATCAGGTGCTCGGCTGTCATTGGATGGTCAACCGAGCCGACATTGACCAGCCAGCCACCATCTTTTCTCGTCAGCACAGGAACATGTTTTTCCACGGCGGCGTCGGTGGTGTTCTCGGTCAATCTGACCATCGGCTGACCGCAACAGGTCATGTCGCCGGCGCTTTGATTGACCGCTTCCACCATGTTACCGCAGACATTGCATTTGTATATCGCCAGTTTTTCCGCCATCTGAAATCCTCCCGATCGCTAGGGTTAAAAGTTTCCATCGCCAGAAAAAGCCAGAAATTCCACAGCCCGTCCCGATGGACCTGGCGCCGCCGCAGTCCCTCTCCAGCGGCGTCGGTTCAGTATCATCGGCAGCACCGCCGGCTTTGTCAAGGGCTTACGCCCAGTCGGCCCCCATGCGTTTGAGGAAATTGCTGCCGCCGCCGACCACCAGGGTCTTGCTGAAACCGCGCGCCCGCAAGACAAGCTGACTCTCGTAGGTGCGGGTTCCGGAATTACACAACAAAATCAACGTCTTGTCCTTCGGGAATTCGGCGAAACGCGCCCGCACCTGATCGTAGGGGATGGCCAGCCAGCGTGCCGCGCCAAAACGCTCGGCGGCGGCAGCCGCTTCTTGCGGATGGCGAAGGTCGGCCACCAGCCAATCCGGATGCAGACTGCTGTCGGCCATCCAGGCAAGAAATTCGCCAGGCGTGATTTGCACCATGCGCCCGTCGCAGAGATTTTCGGCGGCGTGGGCGGCGGCGTTCAGGGCGTCAATGGCGGTGGCAAAGGGCGGGGCATAGGGCAATTCCAGATTCTCGACCTCCTCGATCAAGGTGCCTTGGCTGACCGCCATCGAAGCGGCGTTCAGCCGGGCGAAAAGGGCGTCGTTCGCCGCCCCGAAACCCTGGACACCCAGCACCCGGCGGCTGCGGCGGTCAAATACCAGTTCCAGACAGAAGACCTTCTGCTCCGGATAAAAATGGGCGCGGTCAGACGGCGCGGTGTAAGAGCAATCGGCGTCGAAGCCTTCGGCGCGGGCGGTTTCGAGCGACAGGCCAACGCCGCCGACGCACGAAGAAAAAGCCTTCATGATAAAAGCGCCGGCGCTGCCGGGAAAAGTGGCGGGAATACCGGCGATGTTGTCGGCGACGACCCGGCCTTCTTTATTAGCGAGGCTACCAAATGGCGCGACGAATTTTTTACCGGTAACCAGATGGCGGATCTCGACGCAATCACCGGCGGCAAAGATGTCCGGGTCGCTGGTCTGCATCCGCTCGTTGACGGCAATACCGCCGCGAGCGCCGATTTCCAGGCCACATTCTTTGGCCAGGCCAGAGCGCGGGCGGACGCCGGCGGCGCAAATTACCAGATCGGCGGGCAATTCACGCTGGGCGGTACGAACAGCAACGGCCTTGCCATCCTGGCCGACAATCGCTTGCGCTCCCTCGCCGCAGTACACCGCTACCTTGTTTGCGACGAGGTGCTTTTGCAGCATGGTGGTCAAAGAGGCGCTGAGGATGCCCGGCAGCAGTTGCTCGCGGAATTCGATGATCGAAGTTTCAATGCCCCACAAATCGGTGAAGGCTTCGGCCATTTCGATACCGATAGCGCCGCCGCCGATGATGACGGCGCGGCTGACTAGCCCTTTGGCGATACGGTCTTTGATGGCGATGGCCCGGTGCAAATCGCCGATGCTGAAGACGCCATCCAGCTCCATGCCGGCAATCGACAGCGGCACCGGCTCGCTGCCGGTGGCTAACACCAAAGCGTCGTAAGCGAGGTCGCGTTCAGCGCCGCTGGCCAATTCAACGACGCGCACGCTTTTCTTCTTGCGGTCGATGGCCATGGCCCGCGTGCCGGTGAACACGGTCACACCTTTGGCGCGGGCGAAGAAATCGGCGTCGCGCAGCATATGGTAACTGGTCGAACGCAGCGCGTTTTCGTCGGCGATATCGCCGGAAACATAGTAGGGAATACCGCAGCCGCCGTAGGAAATCAGCGTGTCCTGATCGACCAGCGTCACTTCGGCGTCCTGAAGCAGCCGTTTCACCCTGGCCGCTGCTTTCGGCCCGGCGGCGACGCCGCCAATGACCACAATTTTTTTACCCATCGTGCCCTCCTCGTCACCGATTTCGGCCTGGGCGGTTCAGCCTGGCTGTCAATCCTTGGCCTGTATCGGTAAAAAGAGATGAAAGGTGGCACCCTGCCCTTCGGCGCTCGCCACCTCAATGCGGCCATGGTGACTGTCGATGATATTTTTGCTGATCGCCAGCCCCAGACCGGTACCCTTGCGCTTGTCAGTGTAGAACGGCTTGAATATCCGCGCCAGCTTTTCCGCATCCATGCCCGGCCCGCTGTCGGCAATGCTGATTTCGATGAAATCGGCGCCGGCCCGGCGGCTGGCAACCGTGATTTTGCCATCCTTGCCCATGGCCTGCATGGCGTTGACCAGGATATTCAGGAAGGCGCGATGGAGAAGACTCTTGTCAAAAGCAATAGACGGTAAGTCGCTGGCCAAGTCGCGTTCCAGTTCGATGTGCTGACTGCGCAACCGCGTTTCGAGAAAGAGCAGCACCTTGCCGAGGGTGGCGTTGATGTCGCCATCGGCCAGTTTCGGCTGCTGAGGCCTGGCAAAATCAAGGAAGCTGACGACGATGTCGTTCAGGCGCACCGTTTCATCGACGATGATCCGTGCCAGCTGTTCACTGCCGGGAGCGAGTTTTTCGATGCGCTTTTCCAGGATTTCGGCAGTGCTACGAACAATGCCCAACGGGCTTTTGATCTCGTGCGAGACGGTGGCCACCATGGTGCCGAGATGGGCCAACCGCTCGGCCTGGTTCAGTTGTTCTTCGAGACGCAGCCGCTCGCGCGCTCGCTCCTCCATGATCCGCCCGGCACGCGAGACGATAGCTAAAAGCGTCAGGAAAAGAATCAATCCGACCAGCGCCGAGGCAATGACGATGCCACCCTGCAAACGCAGGATGTTGAGATACTCGTTAGACATATCCTTGTCGATTTCGATCACGCCCATGATCGGGCCGTCTTCCTCGCCGTTTTCCCGCACCTGCCGGAACGGCAGGAAGGTTTTCAGCGAACAGCCGGGACGCTGGCCCCACAACAGATTCCACATGCCGCCACGATAGGTCATCCGCGAATTGCCCTCACCAGCCAGCGCCCGCCGGTATTCCTCGCCACCGGCCTCCTTGACGCCGACTTTTTTCTCCTCGGTGGAATAGGAAACAATATTGACGCTCGAATCGTAGAGGGTGACGGCGTCGATCTTCATGCCGGCGATGATGCCGCGGACAATGCGGTCGAGCGACTCGAACTGTTCCGGATTACTGAGGGCGATGTTGCCATAACGCAAGGCCGTCGGCAAAACGAAGCGGCGAAAGACCTGCTGGTTGAGATTCTCGGCCATGAGCAGCGTGTATTCCTCGCTCTGCTTCAACATGACGCGGCGGGCGTTGGCGGAAATCAGCCACGACAGGACCAGCGTGAAGACCAGAATCACCGCCAGACTGGAAAAGGAAAAATAGGTGACGAGACGGAACGGGCGCAGGCCCGAATCGAGTTGTTCCCGGCTTTTCGTTTCAGTCATGGCAGACCCCGCAGCGGCGACAGTTCTCCGGCTGGCAGGGCGTGGTGCTTCGCCCGGCCAGGGCGCGGCCATAGTCCCGCCAGAGGTAATCGTCGTTTAAGCCATGGTCGAGAATCTGCCACGGGAAGACAGATTCGCCATCGCCGCTTAACGCCGCATACTCTTCTGGGGCCAGGCCGTGGTCTTTCATCGCCTGCCTAAACGGACGGCGCGAAAGCGCCATATCGAGGATGACCGGGGCCAGCCGCCGGTCTCCTTTGGCCAAAACCGCCTGCCACAGGGCGTTTTCCGGTTTACCGCCGTCAAAGCTGAGATTGGCCAAACCCCGCAGCGCCCGCCGGAACAGATCGAGACGGCGGCGCAGTACGGCCACGGCCTCTTTCGTCGCGGCTTCGCCGCCGAAGATATGGTACTGAAACGGCGTCCACGGTTTTGGAATAAAGTAGTTTACCGACAAAGCAAGTTCGCAGATACGGCCCCGTGCTTGGCCAATCGGGTCGATTCTCGCCTTGATTTTTTCTATCAATCGCGTCGCTTCGAGGATGTCGGCGTCGGTTTCGGTCGGCAGGCCGATCATAAAATAGAGCTTCAGCTTAACGATACCGGCGTCGCAGAGGCGCTCGGCGGCGTCGAGCAGCGCCTCTTCCGACAGGCCCTTGTTGATTACCTGGCGCAGCCGTTGCGAGCAGCCGTCCGGGGCAATGGCGGCGCTTTTCAGACGGCTTTGCGCTAAAAGCCGCAAGAGCGTATCGCTCAAGGCGTCGGCCCGCAGCGAAGAAAAGGACAGGGCGCAGTTCTCGCCGGCGAGCGCCCGCGTCACCGCCTCAAGCGTCTCCGGCGGCGTCATCTCCATACCCAAAAGACCGATGCGGTCGATGCCAGTGGGTCGTTGCGCCAAAGCGGCCAAGATCGCCGGCGCCGTCCAGCGTCGGGGAGGACGGTAGACGAAACCGGCAGCACAGAAGCGGCAGGAGCGTGAACAGCCGCGCCCCATTTCGCAGAGGAACAGATTCGAGAATTCACAGTGCGGAGTGAGCAGCCGCGAGAATCCGGCTTCATCGAGGTTTCCAGCAAAGGCGCGGCGAATGCGGGCGGGAAGATTTGCCGCCATGGCGCGATGGCCCCGGTAGCGGCCATTTTCATAGACCGCTTCGTATAAAGCCGGTGGATAGCAGCCAGGCAGGGCGCGGCAGAGGGCGGCGAGCAGTTCCAGGCGCGGCTGCTGCCAGCCATCGCGCAGCCTGTCGATGAGTGGCGAAAAAATCGCCTCCACCTCGCCAATCACCAGCAAATCGGCAAAAGGAGCGGTGGTTTCCGGATTGACCGACAGGGCGACGCCACCGATGACCACCAAAGGCGAGGCGGTGGAGATGGTCGCCTCGCGCCGCGCCGCCAGTGGTTCGAGGCCGCTCTGGGCCAGCATGGCGACCAGGGCCGGCAGGTCTTCCTCGAAGCTGAGGCTGGCCATGATCAGCGGAAAATCGGCGAGGGGCCGCGCCGATTCGAGCGACAGCGGCTGACCATCTTCCGAGACGAAGAAACGCTCGGCGACAATACAATCTTCCCGGTTCAGCAGGTGGTAGATGAGCTGCATTCCCAGATTGGCCATGCCAACCGGGTAGGCATTGGGAGAGATCAGGGCGACGGGCAATTTACCGGCCCATTTCTTGCGGCTGGCACCCCGCTCCGCCGCCAGCAGCTCACGACGGGGCGGCAAGCGGGCGTGATGTCTCGTGGCCACGAATCAGTTGGCTACCTTCATGATGTATTGCGGCCTCACGGCATCGTCATCCTCGATTTTGATGCTGCCGGAACGGTCTTTCGGCGAACCGGAAAGGGGCCTTTCATCGCCGAAATCGGAGGGCACCTGTGGCCCTATCGGCGGGGTGCGCGGCTTGGCGATACGAATCGGATCGCTGATGCCTATACCTAATCCCGGTCCCTTCGTTTCTCCGCCTTTGCCAGCGCCACCAGCAAGAGGTCTATGGATATTGGTCTGCTCGCCGACGCCGGTGGCGACCACGGAAACGACGACATCGTTGCCCAAGGATTCATCATGGCTGATGCCAAATTTCGACACCACTTCCGTGTCGCATTGAACAGCGATCATTTCCGAGGCTTTTTCGAAATGTTCAAGCGCGATGTCGTGGACATTGCCACGTATATGCAGCAACAAGCCCTTGGCGCCGTCGATACGCGAATCGTCCATCAGCGGGTTGTCGATGGCCTTCTGCGCCGCCTCCATGACCCGGTTTTCGCCGGAGGCGCGGCCAACGCCGATGACCGCCTTACCCATATCCTTCATCGTCGTGTTGACATCGTTGAAGTCGATGTTGCCGAGTTCGCCAAGCATGTTCACCATGTCGGCGATGGCCTGCACAGCCTGCATCAGGACATCTTTACCCATGGCGCCAGTGGCCTCGGCGATGCTGTCCTTGCCTTTCTGCGACAGGCAGCGGTCGTTCGGCAGGGTGATGATGGCATCGGTATACTGGCGGAGTTTTTCCCAGCCTTCTTGGGCCAGGCGCGCTTTGAACGCCCCCTCGAATTTGAACGGCATACCGATCACGGCCACGGTCAGGATGCCCATCTCCTGGCTGGCTTTGGCGATAACCGGCGAGGCGCCGGTGCCGGTGCCGCCGCCGAGACCGGTGGCAATGAACAGCATGTCGCAGCCGCGCAGCAATTCTTTGATTTCCTCAATCGACTCTTCAGCGGCCTTGGCTCCCAGCTCCGGCTTCATGCCAACGCCCTTGCCCTTGGCCAGCGTTGGTCCCAGTTGCAAAGTGGTCTTCACTTTGGCCGCGCGCAGATCCTTCAAGTCGGTATTGGCGGCGATCAGTTCCACACCCAAGAGTTCATTTTCGGCCATCGAGTTGACAGAAAAGCAGCCGCGCCCGCCGACACCGATCACCTTGATTATCGCGCCGACGCCTTCATCTTCCGGCCCTGCTTGGCGAAACATCATATTCATGCCCTTTTCCCCCTGACCATGCGGCCCCAAAAATCATTTTTCACGTATGGCCTGACTGTAGCACAGGCTCCCGCCATGCGAAATATATCCTGTTATCTGCCGAAAAATTTCTTCCCGAACCACGTGCTGAGGTTGTCCCACCAGCCTTCCCGTTCCCAGTCGCCGCCGTATTCGCCGAGATGTTTTTGCGCGTGGCGGATCAGACCGGCGGCGGTGGCGAAACGGGCGCCAGCGATTTCCTCGGCGCCCCGGCCATGAAAACCGTCCGGATAACCGCGCCGCACCCGCAGACCGAAGACCGTCTCGGCCAAAGGAGTCAGCGCTTCCAGTTCGGCGGCACCTCCGGTGAGCACGACCCCGGATTTGATCTTGTCTTTTACCCCGGTCTTCAGCAGATCGGCGTTGATCACCTGAAACAGCTCGCGCATCCGTTCTTCGAGCATCCTGGCCATCACCGAGCGCGGCACTTTGCCACCATCCTCGTTGTCGTTGTGGGCGGGAATGGCGATGTATTCGTTATCTTTGAAGATAGCCGGGTCGGCGGCGCCGAACTTCTCCTTCAAGTCTTCGGCGACGCTCATCGACGTATGCCATTCGGTGGCTAGCATTTCGGTCAGATCGTGGCCACCGTAGGCGATTTCGCGAATATGCTGGAGGGTGTGGTTATGGTAGACGGCAACACCAGTCGTACCGCCGCCGATGTCGATCAAAACGACGCCCATTTCCCGTTCATCGTCTTTCAGTACGGCCTCTGCCGAGGCGATGGATTCCAGCACGACGTTTTCTTCAGTCACATCGAGTTCGGCCTTTTGGCAGCAGGTGAGCAGATTGCGCAAATCGCCGGCAGCCGCCGTCACCAAATACATGCTGGCCGACAGGCGCACGCCGGACATGCCGCGCGGATCTTTGATGCCGCCATGATCATCGACCGCATACTCCTGCACCTCGGAAAAGATCAGCGTCTGGTCATTCGGCAACTTGGTTGTCCTGGCAAAATCCTGGACACTATCCACATCCCGCGCGTCGATAGGTCTGTCACGAAGCAGAACGATGGCTGGACTGACGGAGCCGCGAATGTGGCTGCCGGAAATCGAGACATAAACCGGGCAATGGGATTCACGGACATTCCGACCGGCGGGATTTTCGGCCTCGCGGATGGCTTGATTGATATAGTTCGCCGTTTCCTCGATGCTGACCACCACGCCTTTGCGGATGCCTCTGGAAGCGACAAAACCAGTACCGATGATTTCGATCCGCTCATGTTTCACCTCGGCGATGACGCAACACATCTTGGTGGTGCCGACATCGACACCGACGATGATCTCGCCTTCCTGTTCCATCTCCTCTATCGGCATCATCTCGTCCAGTGGGGTATCGGTCGTAATGGGCACAGACGTCTGGTCCCGCTCATCCATCGTTTGTTGAACTTCCCAATTTTTATCCCGCATGGTCGTCACCCCGTTGCGCCGTCTTCTTGATTTTCCTGATCAGCCGTATCCGCTCTTCGCTGTCCGGTCGTGGCCAATAGCTCAATTCGATAGCCACGATATCCTCGATTTTCACGTTTTTCATGTCGCCATACAATTTTTCCAGGGCATCGGCGAGATAGCGAAACTGCTTTTCGGTATCTTGGCCGAGAAAAATCGGGAACGGATAATCGACGAGAAAAAGAACCAGTTTTTTTTCCGGGGTCACGAGAATTTCCGAAATCGTCGGCGTCGTCAGGTACAGATTTTTCTGCCGGGCGTCTTTCGTCACGCGAGCCGCCTTTTTCAACAACCCCATGATGGTGGCCAGCGCCTCGCGCTTGTCATGTTCATCGGTGAGGAAATCCAGGCCGGAAATTACCGGATAATCTGTCTCCTGACCAAGCTTCATCGGCAAAAAACCATCGCCGCGGGCATCGGCGTACCACAACTCAGGCCCGTTCGGACCGTTACGGTTGACAAGCGCCATCGGCTCATTTTCACGGATGGTGATGTCCACGGCCATATCCAGCCAGTCGCGGCTAACCGTTACCTGATCAACCCAGGGATCCGCACGGAGGCGTTGGGCAACGGCGGCTTCGTCCACGGTCAGCATCGACGAGCGGTTTTCGACGATGCCAGCCAGTTCTTTGATCCGTTTCGTTTCGACGACGCGGGCGCCATGAATGCGCAGGGCGCTGACCTGCATATAAGAAAGAGAAGCCAGGGAGTTCCAGACGAAATGTGGCCCGGCAAACCATATCACCACGGCCAAACCCGCCATCACCAAACCCGCGCCCAGAATCTTGCTCCCTTTAGTGCGGCGCTCCGCGCCAGTTGCGGGAGGCAGCGGTACAATGCGGGGGCGCGTTTTTTTTCGGCGGAGAAACCAGCGCCGGCGCCAGCCATCCCACCTCTCGCTTAGCTGCCGCCAGATGCGAGGCGGTGCCTTCCCTCCAGGTTTCCGCGCCCCGATCCGGCTTCTGCTCTTCGGTCTCGCGGCTTCATTCACCATGCTTCGACCTCCCGCTCCAGGTGAATGCCGTGACGGCGAAAGACCTCCTCACACACCTGACGCGCCAGTTCGCACATGTCGGTAGCGCTGGCCTGACCACAATTAACGAGAAAATTGGCGTGCGCGGGCGACACCATGGCATCGCCGAAGCGCCGGCCTTTTAAGCCGCAGGCGTCGATTAGCCGCCCAGCACTGTCGCCCGGCGGATTTTTGAAAAAAGAGCCGGCGCTGGCGACGCCCTGCGGTTGGCTCGCCCGCCGCGTCTGTTGATATTGCCGCATACGGGCGGCGATGGCCGCCGGTTCGTCTTCATGCAGCACGAAGCGGGCGGCAACAATCACTGACTGACTAATCAAACCACCAATCCATTTCGCCGCGTCGAGCCAGGTCCGATAACCGAAGCACAATTCCGTGGCTGGCAATGTCTGTACGCCATCTTCACCGCAAAGATCAATTTCCGATAAGCAGTCGGCGATCTGGCCGCCAAAGGCCCCGGCATTCATGACCACCGCCCCACCCAGGCTGCCGGGGATACCGGCGGCAAATTCCAATCCGGCCAGACCCTGTCCCTGGCAGAAATAGCTGAGCGCGGGCAAAGCGCTGGCGGCGCCGGCGGCAATCTCCCTTTCCCCGGTTTTTTCCAGAAGATGAAACGCTGCGCCCAAAACAAGCGTCATTCCAGCCAGGCCATCATCTGCAATCAGCAGATTGCTGCCTTTGCCGAGCACTCGCCACGGCAGGCCATGTTGCCGGGCAAAGACGAGAAGCGCGGTAATTTCTTCAATGCTTTCAAGTATCACCAGCGCCTCCGCCGGGCCGCCGATTTTCAGGCTGGTATGGGCGGCCATGGGCGCAGCCCAAGCCACGGGCCGGGCGACGAGCGTTTGCAGCTCGCGCCGCAACTCTGGTGACAGGAGCGGCGTCATGTCCCAAGCTCCCGTCTGGTGGCAAGCAGCTCCAGCAATTCTTCGCCCACTTTGACGATATTGCCGGCGCCAAGGGTCAGCACCAGGTCGTTTTCTTTCAGCATCGGCAGCACCGCCACCGCCATGTCTTCGATGTTTGCCACGAAATGCGTCTGTTTCTGGCCGTGCCGCTCGCATTCGGCGAGCAGACCGGCACCAGTGACACCTGCTATCGGTTGTTCGCTCGCGGCATAAATTTCGGTCATGACCAAGACATCGGCCTGGTGAAAACAGGTGCGGAATTCCTGGGCCAGGGCCTGGGTGCGGCTGTAGCGGTGCGGCTGAAACAGCGTCACCAAACGTTTATTCGGCCAGGCGGTCTTGATGGCGGAGAGCGTCGCGCGAATTTCGGTCGGATGGTGGCCGTAATCATCAACCACGGTGACGTCTATGATTTCACCCTTCTTCTGCATCCGCCGCTGCACGCCGGGAAAGGTGCGCAGGGCCTGGCTGATGACGGCGAAGGAAATATCCAGTTCCTCGCCAATCGCCACCGCCGCCAAGGCGTTATAGATATTATGCCGTCCCGGCGGCGCCACATCTATGACCCCTAAAAAGCGCTCGCCGCGATAGACATCGGCGAAAACGCGGCCATCTTTGAAGCGGAGGTTTTCGCCGCGATAATCAGCCTGGGCGGTCAGGCCGTAGGTGATGACGCGGCGATCGATCATCGGCAGGATGTCGACGATGTTGTCATCGTCAAGACAGAGGATGACGGCGCCGTAAAAGGGAATTTTGGCGATGAACTGGCGAAAGCTGTCTTTGATATGCCCGATGTCGCGGTAGTGGTCGAGATGCTCCAGGTCGATGTTGGTAACGACTTCCAGTACCGGCGACAGTTTCAGAAAGGAACCATCGCTTTCGTCGGCCTCGGCAACGAGGAATTCGCCCTGGCCGAGATGGGCGTTGCCGCCCAAACTGTCCACGCGGCCACCGATGACGATGGTCGGATCGAGGCTCGCCTGCGACAGCAGCCAGGCGACCATCGAGGTGGTCGTGGTTTTGCCGTGCGAACCGGCGATGGCGATGCCGAATTTTTTCAGCCGCATCAGCTCGGCCAGCATCTCGGCCCGCTGCACCACCGGGATGCGCCGCGCTCGCGCCGCCAGCACCTCTGGATTGTCATCGGCAATGGCCGAGGAGGTGACCACGACATCGGCCTCACCGAGATTCTCTTCGTCATGCCCTTGGTGGATGATGCCGCCCAAGGCGCGCAGATGCCCGGTAATGGCGGTCATGTGCAAATCGGAGCCAGAGACCTGGTAACCGAGATTCAAGAGCAATTCGGCGATGCCGCTCATGCCGATGCCGCCGATGCCGACGAAATGGATTTTTTTCGATTTCCGATACATTCTACTCGCTCCATCTCGCCGATTTTTTCGCGGCTTCCAAGCAGATATCGACAATCGTTTTCGCCGCCTCCGGTTGGGCCAGACCACGCATGGACCGGGCCATCGCCCAGCGCCGGGCCGGGTCGCCGGCAAGAGCGACGGTATGCTGCGCCAGCGAGGCGGCGGTCAGCTCATTCTGCCTGAACATCCAGGCGCCGCCACCCTCGACGTAATGGTCGGCGTTTCGCTCCTGGTGATTGTCGGCGGCATAGGGATAGGGCACGAGGATCGCCGGCAGGCCGACAATGGCCAGTTCGGCCAGGGTCGTGGCGCCGGCCCGCGACAGGCAGAAATCGGCTTGACGGTACACCGCTGCCATATCGGTAAAAAAGGCGGCGACCTCGGCCTCGACACCGGCCTCGGCGTAGCGTTTTTTCACCACTTCTTCGTCGTCGGCGCCGGTCTGATGGATCAGGCGGATGGCGGCCAGCTCGGTTTTGGCTGTCTGACAAAAGGCGTCGGCGACCAGTTGGTTGAGGGCGTGTGCCCCCTGGCTGCCGCCGAGCACCAGTAAAGTCGGATGGGACGATACCGTTTCCTCGTCCTTCGCCTGTGCCATCGAAACAATGGTCTGTCGCACCGGGTTGCCGGTGAGCACACATTTTTTCGCCGGGAAATACTGTTCGCTCTCAGGCAAAGACAGGCAGATGCGCGTCACGAGACGTCCTAGCAGCCGGTTGGTCAGCCCCGGCACCGAATTCTGCTCGTGGATGACGGTGGCAATGCCAGAGAGCCTGGCCGCCGTCAGCACCGGGCCAGTGACGTAGCCGCCGACGCCCAAAACGACATCGGGGCGAAAACGGCGGATTTCTATCATGGCCTGAGCAATTGATTTCGGCACAGCGGCAATCGCCTTGCATTTACCGGCAAAATCCTCGCCCTTGAAGCCGAAGCTTTCTATCGCCGCACCGGCAAAACCGTGCGACGCGAGGCCCAGGGTGTCGATTTTGCGTCCAGTACCGAGAAAGAGCACCTCACTGTCTGGCAGGCGGGCGCGGAGTTCCTGGGCAGCGGCAATGGCTGGAAAGAGATGGCCGCCGGTGCCACCGCCGCTGATCAGTAAGCGAAACGCGGCCATGACTCTTCCTCCAAACCATCGACCGCCGCCATGAAGGCCTCGCCGCGCTCGGCATAACCACCGAACATGTCAAAGCTGGAGCAGGCCGGCGACAGCAGTACCACATCGCCGGGCAGGGCCAGTTGCGCGGCGCTTTGCACCGCCGCCGCCATATCGGTGGCCATCTCTATCGGCACGATGCCGTCCAGCGCTTCGCTAATCAGTGGCGCCGTTTCGCCGAGTAAAACCAGGCCGCGGCAATGATGCTGCACCGCCTCGGTCAAAAGGCGATAATCCTCGCCCTTGTCACGGCCCCCGGCAATCAGCACGGTCGGACCTGGCACTTGTTGTAGGGCCGCAATCACCGCACCGGTGTTGGTTGCCTTTGAGTCATTGATGTAGCGAACGCCAGCCAGCTCGCGCACCGGTTGCAGCCGGTGCGGTAAAGGCGTAAAAGCGCGCAGCGCCGCCCGGATGACATCGGGGGCAATACCAAAGGCCCTGGTCGCGCCAACCGCCGCCGCCGCGTTGCTGACGCCGATTGGGAAATCAAGTTGCGAACCAGACAAATCATAGTCTTCTTCGGCGCCATGCCAGCGCAAAGTCAGGCCGTGTTCGCCGAGCCGCGCCAGGCAATGGCCCTCGTGGCCGTAGGTAACGAGGCGGCGGGGAACCAGACGGTGGATAAGGAGATGCGCTTTCCGAACAGTTATCTCGTCATCGAGACAGAGCACCGCTGTGTCATCCGGGCGCTGATGGGCGAACAGCCGCATCTTAGCGGCGGCGTATTCGTCCATGTTGGCGTGCAGATCGAAATGATCCGGCGTGATATTCAAGAGTACGCCGACCCGTGGCGCGAAAGCCCCGGCCAGTTGTAACTGAAAACTCGATACTTCGAGCACCACAACATCGGCCTTCTCGCCGGACAGCACATAGCGCAGCAGCGGCGTGCCGATGTTGCCGCCGACGAAGACCTTTTTGCCCGCCGCTTTGGCGATTTCGCCGATCAAAGTCGTCACCGTGGTCTTGCCGTTGGTGCCCGTGACGGCGATCACCGGGGCATTGAACAAGGGCGCGGCCAAAGCCAGTTCGCCATAGAGCGGCACGCCTTGCGCCGAAAGCCATTCAATCACATTCTGATGCAGCGGCACGCCGGGGCTGACGATGGCCGCGTCGATGCCGGCGAGAAATTCGCGGCGGTGCTGCCCGGCTTCCCAAGGGACGCCCAGGGCATCGAGCATGGCGCCGTGTCGCGTCTCGAAACGCGCGGCGTCACCGCTGTCGGAGACGCGGGCCTTGGCGCCGGTAGCCAGGGCAAAATCCAGCGCCGCCTGACCCGACTGGCCAAAACCCAGCACCGCTACCTGCATTCCCGCTCGTATCAGGTTGCCGTTCATCTCTTTCACCTGAGTTTAAGGGTGGCGATGGCGATGATCCCCAACACCACCGAGATGATCCAAAAACGCACGACCACCTTCTGCTCATGCCAGCCCTGTTTCTCGAAATGATGATGAAAAGGGGCCATGAGAAAGATGCGCTTGCCGTGTGTCGCCTTAAAATAGCCGACCTGCATAATCACCGACAGTGCCTCCATAACGAAGACGCCGCCGACGATGGCCAACAAAAATTCCTGTTTGATGATGATGGCGATGGTGCCAATCGCCCCGCCCAAAGCCAGTGAGCCGACATCGCCCATGAATATCTGCGCCGGATAGGCATTGAACCAGAGAAAGCCTAAACAACTGCCAAAGAGTGCGGCGCAGAAGATGGCTAGCTCGCCGGAACCGGCAATATAAGGAATATCGAGATAATTCGCCAACACCACATGCCCGGCTAGATAAGCGAAAAGCAGATAAACGGCGGCGGTGATCATCGCCGGGCCAGCCGCCAGGCCGTCGAGACCGTCAGTGAGGTTGACGGCGTTCGAGGCGCCGACGATGACGGCGACGACAAAGGGCAAATAAAACCAACCGAGATCCGGATGCCAGTTTTTGAAAAAGGGTAGACTCAATCGACTGGAATACTGCGGATCGCAAAACAAATAGAAGGCCACCGCCGCCGCGCCGATGATTTGTAACAAGAGCTTACCGCGTGGACTCAGGCCCTTGCAGTTCTTTTTGCTGATCTTGCGGTAGTCGTCGATGGCGCCGATGAAGCCATAAAAGAGGGTGACGCCGAGAACCAGCCAGACGAGGGCGCTGTCGAGTCGCGCCCACAGCAGGGTCGAAACGAGAATTGCCGCCAGCATGAGCAGACCGCCCATGGTCGGCACGCCCTGTTTGGCCAGATGACTGGCCGGGCCGTCATCGCGCACCATCTGGCCGAATTTCAGACGGCGCATCAGGACAATGAAGCGTGGCCCGCACAGAAACAGGATGACGAAGGCCGTCACCGCCGCGCCAACACTGCGAAAGGTGATATAACGGAAAACGTTGAAGCCGGAAAATTCGGCCTGCAACAGGGTAAGCCAATACAGCATGGTTATGTCCTGACAATTGTGTTAGTGGCGGGCGCCAAAGCTTCCACCACCGTTTCCATCCGCATTCCGCGCGAACCTTTGACCAGCATCACATCCTGAAAGCCAAGCCGGCCAGCGGCAACCAGGTTTTCCACCCAGGCGACGAGTTCATCTTTTGTGGCGAAAGCCTGAGCCGCCTCCGCCGCCATACCACCCGCCCGCGCCCCGGCTGCCACCCGCGCCGCTTCACCGCCAACCGAGGCGACAAAAGAAATACCGAGAACCGCTGCCTGCCGTCCCAACTCCTCGTGCAGCGCCGACGAGGTCACACCCAGTTCCAGCATATCGCCGAGGATGGCCAGGCTCTTTTTGCCCGTGGCTTGACTTTGCAGCGTAGAGAGCGCCGCCGCCATCGAGGCCGGATTGGCGTTGTAGCAGTCGTTTAACAGTTTCAATCCATGCCGCGTCCAGCCGATATTCATGCGTTTATCCACCGCTTGCAGACCAGCCAGGGCCTTGGCGATGGTCTTCAGCGGCACACCCGCCGCCACGGCGCTGGCGCTGGCGGCCATGGCGCATTCGACATGGTGGCGACCAACGAGCGGCAACACTATTTTTTCGCGCTCTGCGGCGCGACACAAGGCAAAAGAAATATCGCTTTCACCCTCGCCAATATCTTCGGCCCACAGATCGGCTTCTCGGCAGGTGGTCTGGCCACGCGCCGCAAAGATCAGACGCCGCTGGCGGTAACGACTGGCCATGGCCGCGATATGCGGGTCGTCGCCGTTGACAATCAAGATGGCGTTCTCGTCAGCTTCAGCAAACAGTTCTTCTTTGGCGCGGGCGACTCCCGCAATGTCGCCGAGACCTTGCAGATGCACGCCGTAGACATTGGTGATGCAGCATATATCGGGCCGGGCGGTTGCGGCCATGCGGGCGATTTCTCCGGGCATATTCATGCCCATCTCAAGCACGGCGGCGCGGTGGCGCGGGCCAATGGCCAAGAGCGTCAGCGGCAGGCCAATCAAATTGTTTAGGTTGCCCTCGGTGGCCAAGACGCAAGCGGCGGGATTGTCCAGCCCTTCTGGATAATGGGCACGAAAGATGGCGGCCAGCATTTCTTTCGTCGTGGTTTTACCACAACTGCCAGTAATGGCGACGATTTTCGGCTGACTGACCTCGGCCATCAAACGGCGGCGAAAGGCGGCGAGTTGGTGCAGGGCCAGCAAAGTGTCATCCACTTCGAGAGTGGGAATGCTCGCGCTCGGCGATTTTTTGCCACGGGCGACCACCAGGCAGCCAGCACCCACCGCCTCGGCTTTGTCTTGAAAGTTATGGCCATCGAAGTTGTCGCCTGTGAGCGCCACGAAAATATCGCCTTGTTCAAGGCTGCGGCTATCGGTCGAGACGGCGGCCAGGGTGATTTTCTTGCCACTTGTGGTCAGCCGCCCGCCGGTGGCAGCCACGAGATCGGGCAGGCGCCAAACGGTCAGCACGGTCAGGGCTTCGAGAGCGTCGTCAAAAAAGCGTTTGCCGTTTTTCCCCTGCTGATAGCGTTCATGGCCCTTGCCGAGCAGGACGACGATGTCGCCTGGTCCCGCCGCCCGCACCGCCAGTTTGATCGCCAAAGCTCGATCGCCGATATTAACGAAACCGGAATCGCTCGTGGAATCGCTGGCGGAAGCTGTCAGCCAAGCCGCATCGCGCCTACACATACCGGCAGCCAGGACACCAGGCTCGATCTCACGGCGGATCTGTTCCGGCGATTCGCTGCGCGGATTGTCATCGGCGAGCAGCAAGACATCGGCCATCTCCGCCGCTGCCCGGCCCATCAGCGGGCGTTTGCTTTTATCACGGTCACCGCCGCAACCGATGACACAAAAGAGCCGCTTGTGCGGCAAACTCTTCAGGGCGGCGAGAGCCTTGCGCACGGCATCCGGCGTATGGGCGTAATCGACAAAGACCGCTGGCCGGGAGGCGGCAAGCGAAGCGGCTTCGACCCGCTGCAAACGTCCCGGCGCGCCCTGGGCCTGAGCCAGGCCATGTTGTAAGTCGCGGACGCCCATGCCGACGGCCAAAAGCAGAGCCGCCGCCACCAGCAGATTTTCGCCGTTGAAGCCACCGGTCAGCGGGCTGTTCAACGTGAATTCTCCCCAGCGTCCGGCCAGATCGAGACGGCTGCCATGGGCGTCGCTGTCGGCGGCGGCGAGCCGCAGACCGGCATCGGCCTGACGGCCACAAGTAACACAATGCAGATTCTGACCCCGGCAAAACGCCAGCAGTTGTTCCGCCCAGGGGCTGGCGTCGCCATTGACCACGGCGATACCGTTTTCTTGCAGGTGACGGCTGAAAAGGAGCTGTTTGGCCGCGAAATAATCGGCCATATCGGCATGGTAATCGAGATGATCCTGACTCAGATTGGTGAAGGCGGCGCCATCGAAGCGCAGACTACCCAGTCGCTCTTGCACCAGCGCGTGCGACGACACCTCCATGATTACCGTCTTCACCCCGGCGTCGGCCATTTCCCGCAGCAGCGCCTGGAGCACCAGGGCATCCGGCGTCGTGTTGGGCGCCGGCATGGTCACGGTCGCGCCATGGGCGGTGTAGCGGTAGCTGACGGTGCCAATGACGCCTGCAGTTTCCCCGGCGGCCAGCAGGCATTGTTCGACCAGGTAACTGACCGTGGTCTTGCCGTTGGTGCCGGTGACGGCCAAGAGCCGCAGCTCGTCCGCTGGATGGCGATAATAATTTTCGGCCATGAGCGCGTAGGCGAGGCGGGAATCGGCCACTTCGACCACCGACCCGCGCCAACCGGCAAGCTGTTCCGGCGGCCAGAGTCCGGCCTGCACCACCACGGCGACAGCCCCGGCGAGGGTGGCCTGGCGCAGAAAAAGATGGCCATCGCTGACACCGCCTTGGATGGCGACAAAGACATCGCCGGGACATATCTGACGCGAATCGGCGGTAAGGCCGCCTATCAGCATGTCTGGCATGTCGATTGCCGTCTCGGCGCCAAGGCCAGACAGCAAATCGTTGAGATTCATGCTGGGACGGTTGCTGGCGTGGGTCATGGCAATTGCCGTGCCTCCGCTCGGATTTGCCGTTTTACGTTGTCAAACAAAAGATCACGATCCTGTTTGGCTTTACTTGATTTAACGTTTTTTACTGGCGCTTCGCTGGCCGCCGCCGCGTTTCTCGCTGGATTCGGTCCTTTTATTTTTTCAATCGTGATGTCCGCCGGATTGCGCAAAAACAGTTGGCAGGCGCTATCGGTTTTGATGGCAGCCCCGGCGGCGGGAATCTGCCGCAGCACATCGCCGCTACCGATGATTTCAATACGGCAGGGCGCGCCGTTCAATAAGCGCAGGCCGCGGCGCAGGCTCATGCCAATCATATCCGGCATCGTCCACTCCTTCGGCGGGCTGTTTGATGCTTGCCGGTTGTCGCCAGTCAGAATGTTGCGCCGCAAGCGGTCACGGTTGGCCGAATAAGCGCCGGAACTGTCAGGATGGGCGGCGGCGTAACCGCGCAGACCGCGCCCGACTTCGACGAACATCAAAATCCGCTCCAACAAGGCGTTTATCTCGGCGATGTCATCGGCTTTTTCCAGCTCATCCCGGGTTGGGACGCCGGAACCGACCTTCCGAACGCTGACCAGGAGGATATATTCGGGATTTTTCTCCGGCGCCGCTGCCACATACAGTTGATGCCGCAACAAGCCGGTTTTACCGCCGCCACTTACCTGGCAATCTATATGATCGTAAAAAATAGGGACATTCGGCGTGGCCATGGCCGTAAACATCCGCCAAGCCTCCTTAGCCACGACTTCCGGCGCCGCCTCCGCTGGCTCATGGGTATCGGTCAGATCGACAAGAGTCCGCTTCTCTTTGTCGCGGTCGTTCGGGTCGAGGGCGGCGGCGAGCACAAAAGACCGCAACGATGCGCCACCCCGGGCCAGGATGCCGATCCCGGTCAAAAGCTGAAGCGGCGACAGCGATTCCGGGACGCTGCCGTAGTCATGGCCGGCAAACGATGGGCAGAAAAAATGTTCTTCCTCGTTCTGGCCGGACAATTCCTGGTTGGCGAAATCGGGCCGCGCCGTGTCGCTGAATTGTAATTTATTCCATAAAAGCAGTTCGCTGCGCAGCTCACTGGCCCGGCTGATCTTTTCCGCGCCGACGCTCCAGGGCAAGATGGTTCTACCATTCTCGAAACTATTTTGCAGCAAGGCCGTATCGTGCAGGAACAGGCGAAATTTTTCTGGCAACGGCGCCATCTGGGTAACAATGCCATTCAGGTCGTTCGGCTCGTACTGCCGGTGCATATTCGGATTCATCGACGGCCATTGCGCCGCCGCCAGCATTTCTCCCTGCCCGAGATCGAGCACATAGGCACCAACCCGCGTCCGCCGGTCGGAAGCGCTAATCGTTTTTACCAGGTTCTCCATCAGTTCCTGGATCTTCAGATCAAGAGTGAGCATCACGTCCGGCAGGCGACCCACCGGAATGCCGGCTTTTTGCAAACGACCGGCGAATTGCAATGGAACCCGGTCGTAGGCGTATTCGGCCCCAGAAAGGCCGACATCGTTTTCGGCATAGCCGATGATATGCCCGGCCACCGTTTCCTGAGGATACGAGCGCACCGGCGTGTGGACAATGGCAATACCTGGCATATCCATGGCGGCGATCTGCTGTTCTTGCTCGCGGCTGATGCCGGAAGCAAGGACGGCGCGGGAAGCTTCCTTCATTTTTCTCAGCAGTTCCTCCCGCGGTTGTTCGAGAACCAGGGACAAACGGGCGGCACTTTCTTCAAACGAGCTGATCTCTCTAGCTTTGGCCTGCACGGAAACCATCTGGCGGCTGACCGCCAGTTCAGTGAAATTCCGATCGTATATTGTGCCGCGCCGCTGTTCTTCCTGAGTATTTGGCCGTCCGGCGGCGCGGTAGACGGCGCTCACCCAGACTATGAGCGGGCGATGGAAAAAGTAGGCCAAAAACACCAACAGCGGCACCGCGAACAAGCACCACAGCCATCGCCTCGGCTTTTTTTGCTTAACGCCGCGAGCGATGGGTTTCCTTTTCTTCCTATGAGCGATCCCAGCCATAAATTCCCGCCACGCCGCCGAAACATGCCAAAACAACGGCCCGGACGGCGTTTCAATTCATCCGGATCAATTGCTCCGGCCTGCCCTCGACCAAGCCCAGCTTATCCTTATTTTTCTGCACGAGATTGGTCAACTCGGCCTGTATGAAGACTCGCTCTTTTTCGCATTGCTGTCTTTCCTCGCCGAACCGCTGGATGTCTCCGGCAAACGATTGCCGCAGGTAATTTCCTAAAACCATATAGACTACCATCACCAGCGCGGCGGTCACCACGATTTTACCGGCGGCGCGAAACCAATTGAGGTTCAGCCGTTCGCACAGACAACGGCAGCCATCGGCCAGCCGCGCTGACAGGGGACGACGGCGGCGCGCGGCGGCATAGGGACGGCGGCGGATTCGCACGGCGTCCACCAGCCGTTCTTGTAGCCGAACGAATAGAGAGCGGCGACGGGAGGGGGACGAATACCTTTTGTACCGATAGCTTTTCATGGCCATTACCTCTCTTGTCCGTTTTTTTCCGCGACGCGCAGCCTGGCGCTTCTTGCCCGCGGATTGCGGGCTATTTCCTCATCTCCGGCGACAATCGGGTGTTTGGTCTTTTCGCTCAAACCATGACCGGCCCGAAAGGCGCGCTTGACGAGAACATCTTCCAGCGAGTGAAAGGAAATCACCGCCACCTTGCCACCTGGATGGAGCAAAGCGGGGACATCGGCAAGAAATTTGCTCAGATTTTCCAACTCGCTATTGACGGCAATCCGCAATGCCTGAAAAACTTTAGTTGCCACATGAATCTTCGGCGGGTGAAAGCGCCTGGGAATCGCCCGCGCCACCAGTTCAGCCAAGCCATGGCTGGTTTGAACCGGCGACTTTTTTCTGGCCTCGGCGATGGCGGCGGCAATCCGCCTGGCCTGCTTTTCTTCGCCGTAATAAAAAAAAATATCGGCCAGTTCCTCTTCGCTGGCCGCCGCCAGCAAATCAGCGGCGCTTTGGCCGCGGCGGCTGTCCATACGCATATCGAGCGGCTCATCCCGCAGAAAGCTGAAACCCCGTCCGCTTAAATCCAGTTGCAGCGACGACATGCCTAAATCGACGAGGATGCCATCCACTCCTGTCACCGCCAGTTCGGCCAGCGCGTCGGCGATCTCCGCAAAGTTGCGGCGCAAGATCGTAATTCGTTCGCCAAAACCTTTCAGACGCTCGCTGGCCAAGTTTAGCGCTTCTTTGTCCCAATCGAAGGCGATCAGGCGGCCATCTGGCGACGAGCGCCGTAAAATCGTTTCACTGTGACCGCCCAAACCCAACGTGCCATCGACATAGATACCGCCCGGTCGTGGAGCGAGAGCGGCCATGACTTCCGCCAGCAGCACCGGGCTATGGATGGCGGCGGCTTCGGCGGCCATTTACAGCACTCCGAGGGCGGCGCGGGTATCGTCATGCTTGCCGGCAATCACGGCCAGCCGCTGACGGCCCTCGTCCCAATTCTCCTTGCCCCAGATTTCAAAAAGCTTGCCCCGGCCAACCAGGACAATATCCTTCTCGATACCAACCTGTTCCCGTACCGGCTGCGACAAAAGAATCCGGCCTTGTTTGTCGAGCGGGCATTCTTTGATATCGATCAAACGGTTGCGCGTCTGTTCCAGTTGCCGCGACATCTTGGCGAATTCCGGATCGTCGTCGTCGAGAAAGGGCAGGCGCTCTTCCAAATCGTCCAGATCGTTTTCGAGCTTGCTTTCGATCAGTTCCCAGTCGGCCAGAGGAAAGACGCGCAGATGCTCGCGTCCCCAGATGGAAACAATAAGGATTTCAGAATCATAGAAGCGGAGCTGTTCGCGGAAGCGGCTGGGCAGACTAAGGCGTCCCTTGTCATCGAGGCAATGTTCCGACTTTTCCCGAAACCGCGCTTTGTTCACGTCGTTGCCTTTTTCTTTTTTGCCCCATCGCTCCCCACATCGTGCCACTGGGCCCCACTTATTTCAATTTATACTCTGGAGCGGCTTGCGCCGTCAAGTCCTATTGACGGAATGTCAAGGAGTTGGCGGCACCGGTGGCTTATCAACAGTAAACCACATATTGTGGATACTGATGATTCACCATACAATCTGGAGTGGTCAGCCGATTCGGCGGAACGAAGTGGGCCGCCGGTGGGAGAACAAAGAAAAGGTAAAAATCTGGGAAGGCGGAACGCGGGCGTTTTAGTGAGCCGCCCGCGCGGGAAAAGGTGGGAAGTTTCTGCCCAGAAAATCAGTTTCCGGCGTCAAAGAGAGGCCGGTAGTCGGTGCTGGCGGCGAAGCTGTGTTCATCGTCCGGATGACGGCCATCGCGCACTTCCTGGACATACTGGCTGGCGGCCTCGCGCATCAGCGGCGCCAGTTGGACATACTGTTTGACAAACTTTGGCACGAATTTTTCGTACAGACCAAACATGTCGCTGCACACCAGCACTTGGCCATCGCAGCCATTCCCGGCGCCGATGCCGATGGTCGGCACCGTCACCTGAGCGGAGAGGATCGCCGCCAATTCTTTCGGCACGCATTCGAGAGTGATGGCGAAAACCCCGGCATCCTGCAAGGCGCGGGCGCCGGACAACAGCGTTTTCGCCGCCGGCAGGTCGCGCCCCTGCACGCGATAGCCACCGAGCAGCGACGCGCTTTGCGGCGTCAGGCCAATATGCCCCATGACCGGCACCCCGGCGGTGACCATGCGCTCAACCACCGGCGCCACTTCGACGCCGCCTTCGAGCTTGACGGCGTCGCAGCCACCCTCTTTCATCAACAGGATGGCGTTGGCGACCGCCTCACGCCAGCCACATTGGTAGGAACCAAACGGCATATCGGTGACGATGAAAGCCTGCGGCGCGCCGCGTCGCACCGCCGCCGAATGGTGCAGCATCTGCGTCATTGTCACCGGCACCGTCGAATCATAGCCCAGCACCGCGTTGCCCACGGAATCACCGACCAAAAGCATATCGACGCCGCTTTCGTGCAGGATCCGCGCCGTCGGCGCGTCGTAAGCGGTCAGAACCGCGATTTTCTCCCCGGCTTCTTTCATGCGCCGCCAATCGGCCATTGTTTTCGCCATGCTCTTCCTCCTCTATACCTGACCAGGATAAAACTTGATCACCAGCCGTTCAGGAATTGGCCGCCATCACCGCCTGGCCAAAGCGCGGCATGGTCTCGGCAAGATCGCCCTGAAAGCAGTAATCGCTGATGGCCGGCAGCGCCGGTTCCAGGTTGAATTCATAAATCAGCCCGCCCTGCTGTTTAACGATCGCTGGCAGCGCCGCCGCCGGATAGACTTTGGCCGAGGTGCCAACCACCAAGAGCAGGTCGCAAGAGGCGATGATGGTCTGAATTTCATCGAGGTTGCGCACCATTTCACCAAACAGAACGATGCTCGGTTTCAGCGGCTGGCCACAGCGCGGGCAGCGCGGCATGACGTTCTGTCGAAAATCGGCCTGCTTCGCCGCGCCGGCATACCCGCATTCCAAACATTCGAGATGAAAATGATCGCCATGGATTTCCAAAACCAGCCGGCTCCCTGCCGCCTGGTGCAGGCAGTCGATGTTCTGGGTGACGATACCAGCAAGCAAGCCTGCCGTTTCCAGCTCGGCCAGCGTCTGGTGGGCGGCGTTTGGTTTCTTGTCGAACAGTGAGGCGCCCAAGGTGCTGAACAGCTCCCAGGTTTTCTCCGGATTGGCGTGGAAAGCGTCGAGCGTACAATATTCGCCCGGATTATACACCGACCACAGACCGCCGGGGCTGCGGAAATCGGGAATGCCGCTGGGTACGGAAATACCGGCGCCGGTCAAAGCCACCGCTTGCCGCGCCTGGCGGAACTTTTTCGCCGCTTCGCGCAGGATTTGCCCATCGTCGCCGGGGCATATCGTTTTCATGGCAATTCTCTCATCGCTTCTTTGGGCTGGCCATGACTCGTTCGGTCGTGGCCCCGCTCATCATCTTTTTCGCTTGAATGGCCTCGATCTTGGCGGCGAGCGTATTCATGTCGGCGGGTTTTTCCAGCAGATCCAAGGCGCCCAGCTTCATCGCCTCGATCCCCTGCTTGACCGAGGCATGACCGGTGAGAAGAATCACTTCCAGCTCCGGCTTTTTCTCCTTCAGCCGTTTCAAAGCCTCGACGCCATCCATTTCCGGCATGGCCAGATCGAGGACCACCACATCGAAGTCGCCAGTCTCCGCCTGGGTCAACCCATCTTTGGCCGAGGCGGCGGTGGATACCCGCATCCCCCGTGTGGCCATGCGCTCAGCCATCACGGCGAGGAAATCGGTCTCGTCATCAATCAGCAGCACATTCGCGGTCATATCAGATTCCTTGCGCTTGAGAGTTTTTCGCTCAGCCTTCGCGTCCCGTAAAAATCAGTTCACACCGCTGTTCCGCCGGCTGTACCTCCCAGCGAGCCGGCGCGGCGGTGAGAAGCTCCAAAAAAGGCGAGCCAAGGCGGCTGTCATCGTTCAGGCCGTTCAGGCCGCAGAAGGCCACCATTGGCTGACCATCGCGCTCGCCAGGCACAAGGCGCATGATCCCGCCCTGCTCACAACATTGCATCGCTTCCAAAAGCGCCGCCCACAGCAGGTTTTCCACAAGAAAGGGATTGCCGCTGGCCAGCCGGGCCGGGCCGCCGTCCGCCGCTTCGACTTCGACGGTGAGTTTTTGCGCCGCCGTCAGCCGCCGCGCCAGAAAAACCACGAGACGGCAACAATCATCCAGGTTAATTTCCCCATCGAACTGATCGACACTATGGGCAAACTCGCTGACCCGCCGCAACAGCTCGTCGGCGCGATGGATCTGTTTGGTGATGCCGGCGCAGGCGCGGCCCAGGCGCTCCGGCTCGATGGGCTTGCCCTTTTCAACCATGAAGGTCATGTCTTCGAGCAGGCCATTGTTTTCGTTGATGATGGCCAGGACGTTTTTCAAGTCGTGGCAGGCCACGGACGAGACCTTGCCGAAAAAAGCCAGGCCGGCTTCACCCACCGCCCCGTATTGAAAGCTCATGATTCCCCCTCTGACACCGCCGCGGCTTCTTTGATCTTAGCGACCAGCACCTCGATATTGATCGGTTTCAAGAGGTAAAAGGCGGAAGCCGATTTGCCGGCGACGTAATCCTCTTCCGAACCGTGGCCGGTAAGAAAGATGAATTTCATTTTTGGGCAATGCGGTTGCAGCAGCGCTTCGAGTTCCAGACCGCTGATGCCGGGCATCTTCATATCGAGAACCGCCACCTGAAAACAGTGGCTTTTCACCAGTTCCACCGCTTCGGCGGGTTTCGAGGTGTAGGCCACTTCAATGCCGCGGTAGTGCAGGCGTTCGGCCAAGGTGCTGATGAACTCGAGTTCGTCGTCAACGAGCAGAATTTCCATTGTCTTTCTCCCTGGATTGCGACGGCGGTTCGAGCGGCAGCGTCACGGTAAAGACCGTGCCGACACCCACCGTGCTGTCAACCTGAATATCGCCGCCCAACTCCTTCACCAGGCTATAGGTGATGGAGAGGCCCAGACCGGTGCCGCCGGTTTTGGTTTTCGTCGAAAAAAACGGCTCAAATATTTTGCGAAGATTTTCCTTGGCGATGCCGCTGCCGCTGTCAGTCACGGTGGCGCGGATAGTCGATGGATTGGCCATCCTGACATCGACTTCTAGTTTGCCGCCCTTGTCCATGGCGGCAAAGGCATTGTTGATAAGATTGAGGAAGACCTGCTGGAGTTTGCCGCGGTCGCTGCGGAAGGCCGGTACATCCTCGGCGAAGTTCACCGTCACGCCGATGCCCCGGTATTCGGCCTCCTTTTTCAGAAAACTCAGCACATCGTCGATGACGGCATTCAGCCGCACCTCTTCGAAGATGCTGTCCATATGGCGAGCGAAACTCAACATGCGTTTGGTGATCGTGCCACAGCGCTCGACCGAGGCCAGCACCGAGTCGATCAAGCCGACGATCTTTTCGTCCTTCGAGTAGGTTTCGGTGAAGGAAAAGATATCTTTGATCAGACCGGCTTTCTCGTTGATTATCGCCAGCGGGTTGTTGACCTCGTGGGCGACGCCAGCGGCGAGCCGCCCAATCGAAGCCAGCTTGTCGTACCGCTCGACATCGCGCATGGCGGCCCGCTGGCGCACGTCAAGCTGGTACATGTCGTTGACCATGCGGGTGCAAACGGAAAAGATCACGAGCAGAATGACGACAACGCTGAGCCCGACGAAAGCCATCAGGATCATGCCGGTGTCACGCCAGAAGCGGATCATTTCGTCGCCGCGTTTGACGATCATGACCACGAAAGGCGAATCGGGGATTCCTTCGGTGCCGACGACGACCCGCTCACCGCTGGCCGATATGTCACGATGGGCTTCCGGTTGGTCGCCGATATACTGAAGTGCGTAAGGCACCGTGCTGAAGAGCTGTCCCTCGTAGCGCGACGGGGTTTGCAGCTTGCCCTCGCGGTTGACCAAAAAAAGATCGCCGCGGCTCATCAGTTCGAACGTCTTCAGGGTTTCGATGAAGCGGGTCGAATCCATGGTGGCGCGCAGGACAAAAAAACCGCCATCCGGCATCTCCTGGCGGACAGCGATGACCATATGCGGCTGGTGGCGGTAGCCGAGAATCATTTCGCTGACGTACTTCCCGGTTTTCTGAATTTCGCCGAACCACGGCTGCTCGCCATATTTCTTCGCACGCAAGGCGTAGGGACCGACATAATTGATCTGTTCGCCGCGCCGGTCGATCACCCCCAGATCGACGAAGCCTTCAAAACTGGCGTCGAGCCTTTGCAAAAGCCCGCGCAAGTGATCGCTATCCTTCAAGTTGGCGAAACTGTTGTCCATGGCGATGAAGCTCAGCGCCGACAGCCGTTCGCGCAAAAAGAACGAGACGCTGTGTCTGGCGGTGGAAGCGACCCGCAAGGTGCGGACGATACTTTCGTCTTCGATGGATTTGCGGGTCAGCTTGTAGTTGATGAGCGTCATCACCACCAAGGGCACCAAAGCGACCAGCGAGGTAATCACGATCGCCTGCCACCAGATGCGCCGGAAATCGAACGTCTGCTGCTCGAACGAACGATCCCGGCTGGCCCGGTCATGCAGGAATTGAGGGAAAAACCAGTGTCTTACCTTGAACATGGCGGCACCAATCCCGGCGGCGATAGCCGCTATCGTTGTTTTTTGCTCTGCGCTTTCTGGTTAGCGGCGACCAGCGTCTGGCTCAGCACCTGAATATCGACCGGTTTGTTGAGGAAGGCAAAGGCCCCCAACTGCATGCACAAATCCTTGTCTTTTTCCGTGCCGTGACCGGTCAGGACAATGACTTCGATATCCGGGTTGCCGCTCTTCACCTGCTTCAGCACCTCGATGCCGTCGATGCCCGGCATCTTCAGGTCGAGGATCATCACTTCCGGCTCCTCGTCGCGGATCATGTTCAACGCCGATTCACCGTCATAGGCCACCGCCGAACCCATATCGCGCATGATCAGGCGTTCGGAAAGGGTCTGCACGAAATCGCGCTCGTCATCGACCAAGAGCACCTTCGACGGCATTTCGAAATCGTATTTGCGGTAAATATCGGCCTGGTGGAAATTCTTGCCCACCTGGGTGGTCACGGATTTGACGCCGTCGATTTTTTCGGCGATGGCGCGCAATTCCTCTTCCAGCCGGGAAAGCATCAGCACATTTTTGTTGATGGTCAGCGTCACCGCCCCCTGGTAGGCATCGACGCCGGCATTGTGACCTTCTTGAGCCAAGCGGGCCTCAACCTGAGCGGCAATGCGGAAATCGGCCAAAGCCGACAGCGTTGCCTCGGTGCGGGCAACAGCACCGCTCGCCGCCTTTTCCAGGATCAGTTTGGCGGCGTCAGCGACGGAAGTTTTGTCCATCGGCACAACGACATCGTAAAGCGGCGCGTTCCATGGGTCTTTGCCCAAGCCCAGGCTGTCGAGCCAGTCGGCCAGTTGCCGATCGCTTTCCTGCACCGCCACCGCCGCGTTCTTTTCGCCTTGGCGTTCGGCTTCAGCCAAGCGCCAGCGGTTTTCCGCCACCAGGCAAACGCGCAGCACATGGCTGATCCGCTCCGGGATCAGAAAAATCGCCGGGCCGGTCAAAAGCAGCCCGTCTTTGGCCAGCACTTCGGCCAAAGCCAGGCGCAGATGGGCGATGGCCCGTTCGCGCTCGTGGGTGAAGCGGTTGAAAATACCGGTTTTCCCGGACAGGGTGTTGCGAAATTTCGCCTCGCCGATGCCGGAACTTTTTGCCGCCTGGGCAATCATATCCTGATAGGAAACGATGGAAAAGCCATCGCGCTCGCAAGTGGCGGCAATCTCATCTCCATGGCAAAACGAGGCGGAAAGAAGGCTGATGACAGACATATTTTTCTCCTTGTCGAGTGGAAATGGTTAGCGGGAAATGTAACAAACCGAAGATAATGGGCAATTGTCCTCTTCGGAATTACGGTGCGACAGTTCATGCACGGCGGCGGCGGCCTTCTCCATTGTCGAATAGATATGATCGCGACCGATTTTTTCGATGAGGTGGGTGCGTTCGAGAACCTGCATCACCGTTTCGTTGATCTCGCAGAACGAGATGTCGCGACCGGAACTGCGGACGTTGGAAACCACCAACGATAGCACCTCCTCGCCGGAGGCATCAATATCGTTCATGCCGCCGGCGGCGATGATCAGGTGGCGCAAATCCTTTTTGTTCTGTATGCGCTCGGTGATCTGAGCTTCGAGATAACTGGCGTTGGCGAAGAAGAGCGGCCCGTCGAAGCGGATCATATCTATGTAGCGGCATTCGCTGAGACCATGCGCCACCGAGTCGCGCAGGTCGAGAGAGGCGTCGCGCGACAAAGAGACCACGTTCGGACGCATGGATTTGTAGAGGAAAACGGCCAGCGACAAGCCGACACCGATCATAATGCCTTTGTCGAGATGGGGAGCAAAGGCCAGGGTCATGAAAAAGGTAATGACTGAGATGATGCCGTCATACTTTTTGGCGGTGTAGGCGTGGATGAAACCGGAAACGTTGAGCAGGCCAATAACCGCCATCATGATGACCGCGGCCAGCACCGACTGCGGCAGATGGTAGAGCAAAGGCGTGAGAAATAACAAGGCTATGCCGACGATGATACCGGTAAAGACGCTGGACATGCCGGTCTTGGCGCCGGCCTGCATGTTGACCGCCGACCGCGAGAAGGAGCCGGAAACCGGGTAGGAGCTGGTGAACGAACCGATGATGTTGGCCAGGCCCTGGCCGATCAGCTCCTGATTCGGGTCGAGGCGCTGGCCGGATTTGGCGGCCAAAGCCTTGGCGATGGAGATAGCCTCCATAAAACCGAGCAGCGAGACGATAACGGCGCTGGCGAACAGATGGGCGAAGGTGTAGAAATCGAATTTCGGCATGGCGAACGGCGGGAAGCCGGCTTGTATCTTACCAACCACCGAGCCGCCGCTCATGAAGGGCAGCTCGTTTTCACCCAATTGTTTGTTGCCGACCTTCAGCCGCCAGGTGCGACCATCGGTGGTGGCGCCGGTCGGAGCTTCATCTTTTAAATAAAACAACCGCTTGCCATCCGGCTGCTTCACGGCGGCCAAGAGCAGATAGCGCAGCTCGCCACGAATATCGGTCTGCCGGGCGCGGATGCCGGAAATTTCGGCGGCCAGAACCTGCAAATCATAGTTAGCGCGGAGCGCGTCCGGCTTCTTGCCACCCTTTTCGGCGGCGGCGAGCCGAGCTGTGGCCTCCTGCACTTTCTTGTCGGCGGCGTCCTTGGCGGCAAAGGTGGTATTGAAATCCGTCACCATCTGCCGGACTTTTTCCGACTGAATCGCCGCGAGTGGCGCCTTGCTGTCATGCTGAAAGCCAATCGCCCAGGAAAGCAGCGTCGTCAAGACCACGGCCACCAGGACATTCGGCACCTTCGGAGCGAATTTCTTCAGCAGAAACATCAGGATAAAGGCGCCCGCGCCGATGATGAAAGTTGGCCAATGGGTGTAATGGACGGCGCTGGCCACCGTAGCGATGATAGTTTCATAATAATGCTCGCCGCCATCGACGCTGACCCCAAACATGGCCGGAAGTTGCGAGGTGGCAATGATCAGGGCGCCGGCATTGGTGAAACCGTTGACCACCGGATGCGACAGGAAGTTGACGACCAGCCCCAAGCGCAAAACACCAAGAAGGAGCTGGAAAATACCCGCGGCCAGAGACAGGAGCAGCGCGTAAGCGATATAACCCTCGCTGCCCGCTGTGGCCAGGGGCGCGAGTGTGGCCGAGGTCAAGAGTGAAACAACCGCCACCGGGCCAGTGGCCAACTGACGGCTGGAACCAAACAGCGCTGCCACAATCGGCGGCAGCAAAGCGGCGTACAGGCCGTACAGCGGTGGCATTCCAGCCAGTTGCGCATAGGCCATGGATTGGGGAATCAGCACCAGGGCGACGGTGAGGCCAGCGATGGCATCCTGACGCAGCACCTCTTTTGAGTAGCCCTGGAACCAGCCAAGGAAGGGAAAAAACTGTTTCGCGGTCATGGTTTCTGGTTGAGTGGAGGGGAAAGCGCGTACCGGCACAGCTCCAGCAGTTCCGTGAACAGGGAGCTGGCGGCGTAAAGTTGGTAATGCTCCAACTGGCGCAGCCCGTCGATGGTGGCCAGAATGAGCAAAGCGATTTTGTTGACCGGCAGCGGGCGGATCGAACCGTCTTCCTGCCCCTGCCGCAGGGCGTCTTCGAGGATGTTCAACAGACAGGAATAGATGTCGTGCAACTGGCCGCGGCAAACGGCGCTGGTTACGGCCAGTTCATGGGTAAAGGGACGCTGCAAGAGCAAAAACCATTCGCGGCGGCTTTCGGAAAGATGCAGATGGAAGGCAACGCTTGAAAGAAGTTTGTCGAGACCGCTGGCAAACGAAGTTGTGGTCAGGTAGTCGGCAAAGGCCTCCAGAATGCCGGCCTTGGCGTTTTCCAGCACCGCGATGTACAGATCTTCTTTGGTCTTGAAATGGTAGAAAATGCTGGCACTCGCCACCTCGGCCTGGGCGGCGACATCGTTCATCGACGTGGCGGCAAATCCCCGCCCGGCAAAGAGCAGGGTGGCGTGGTCGATGATCGCCTGTTTCTTCGAGTTACGCTGCGCCATGGCCATATGGCTTCAAGGGGCTTCAGGGTTTCGTGGAAACAAAACTGACTGACTGGTCAGTCAATAAAATCGACAGCGGCCAGCGCGTCAAGAAAAAAATGCTCCCGCCATCCGCCAGCTTCGCGGTTGAAGACATAGACAAGGAACCGTCCCTTTTTGTCAATAAATGGATTGAAACTACAGCGCCCAGTTTTCCAACACCAGCCCAGCGGGCTTGTATGCCTCGAAGTCGGCCAATTTGTTGGTGACGAGCGTCACGCCAAGGGATACGGCATGGGCGGCAATCATCCGGTCTAGGTTCGCTTTCCTGTTCGGCAAAAGCTCGGTCAGCGTCCCGTATGCCTGCCCTTGGTCAATGTGGAACGGAACCACATCGAGGATTTGCAAAAGCCGCTCTGTGATACCTGCGCCGTCTTTCTTTATACCGCAACAAAGTTCAGCCCATGTAATCGAGCTTATACATATCTCACCCTTTCTGTATTTGTTGAATTTATCAACAATTTCCGGCGGGTGCTTCTTGATGAGATAGATACAGATATTGGTATCGAGCATGTATTTAATCACGGCCAATCCCTTTCCGTTTCCTCGAACTTTGGGCGGCCACCAAGGAAATAATCATTGAGGGCGTGAAATAGCTTCGGGATGTCGCCTAGCGTTTTTTCCTTCGGCTCAACGATGATTCGATCACC
>JGI20166J26741_12056694_pt1 | contig 38569 bp, 25 predicted proteins | sample TergutCu122P5_FD_26741 | JGI IMG/M metagenome (IMG submission 26741)
ATATTTAAAGAAACACAGTATAAAAGTTGATTTAAATTGTTTAGACCCCAGGAACGTGCATTTAAACAATTTAAATGCCCCCGTCCTCAATGTGTTAAGATGTTAAAAAAACCTACTGCAAAATTTCTGCTAAAGGCTGTGCAATATCTCCAATGATTACTTACCAACTTGTCATTCAAAGCCCATGCAAACTGAATATCCCCATCTGGTGATTATCTTTCACATTTGAGTTCCTTGGTTTCAACATTGGCTCAGTAATCAGCTATCATGAAAGAAGTGTTCAGTGTTCCCAGACCACCCAGGTAAATCCTGGGATATGACAGACATGACTTCCCCTGTCACCCTATAACAGGCCAGGAAGGCCCAAAGGAAGAGCAGAGGTATAGCTCTACTCTTTCTTTAATCTCAATACTAGATGGGGATGGGCAGTCAATGCCATGCCCAAGCTGCTTAACACCCAGGAAAGAGACCCAGTATCCAACATACAGGAGGTTGGGTGAGTCCCAGGGCCAGTCAGGATGGGGGTGGAAAATTTCACCCCCCAGAGGGACTTGATCCCCCACCTGTCCAGCCCACAGCAAGTCACTATAACAACTACGCTATCCCAGCCAACTTACGCCCCTATCATGCACTCAATTGATGCCACTGTTCAACAAATGTGCAACAACATAAACTGGTAGCTGTCTTTCTTCCAGGAGATAAAAATTTTTATAATTCTTTGGGATCCATCTTAAGAATAGCCTGCCTTCCCATGTCTAAATCCCTTAAGTGATATCTTCCCTTCAGGTTTCCTGATCACAATGTTGTATGCAGTTCTTGTTTTATCCACAGTATGTCACATGCACACCTGCTAACAATCCTCATTTAATTACCCTAACAATACAGCAGCCCCTCCTGCTTTGTATGTTTGCACATAATCATTGCACTTAGTCACGAAAGAAATATTACGGCAACCTTTCTGTGTTGTGATGTAAGTCCTCCGTTCATTCACAGCCACACTTACATAAGCATGCACAATAACACACAACAGGCCACAACCTGCCCACATGTCTCACTCAGTAGCTACCCAGACATTGTGTGATCCAAAATGCACTTCAAATTTACTTTTCACAATTCTTAGAGCTAACTGTTGCCCTCAAGTTTTAATGATGTCTGGAAAGTATGACTAAATATGTAGAAAATCAAACTAGTTTAATCCCACCTGTGTTTCACAGGGCGAGAACAGCAATAACTTAGCTGTTCTGTGTTAATGACTGAATGACACTGGAAAGAGAAAGCAACGAACAGTGAGGGAGATGAGAGTGAGTGATCATGGTTGATCTATGTTAAGTCATGAGTTGCTCTTTTTGAGACCAGAAACTGCAAAATTAAGTAGCAATGGACAATAAAGGATTGAGTAAATTCTTGTAATCCTCAGTAACATATGTGCTGATGTACAGCAGAAAGAGAGTTGCTGCAGACAGACATAGTCATGGTGCAAACAAACTTCTGACTCATTTCATCGAAGAGAAATGAAGACACAAAGAGAAGCATTAAGTTTAGTATGCCATCACATGCCAGGCTGTCATTACACCAAACAAGGAGATGTATATAAGGACATACTAAAAAAAGATAACTTCACTAAATTTTCTTTATCCCCATGTGCTAAGCACTCTGCATCAATTGATCAACCTGACAACTTTCAGCCAGAAACACCAACATCACTCCAAACAATATGATAAGAAATATGACAGAAATCTTCTTATGTTTATTAACCTCCAATTTAAATATTATCATGTTTGTGTGTCTTTTGGTTCCCTAACCTCATTTTCTCCACATGATCGTAACTGCCTTGCATTGCAACTTTCCCATTCGCAGGATTTTTCAAGAACTCAATTGCTGTGAATGGCAAGTATTTGTGGTAATGTTACTCATCTCAACCTTTCCTTCCCAAGGATCATCAACCAAAGGCCTCTGGCAAGATTAGTATATAAATATCATGTTAAGTACATAATACCAATAGGCTAACAATACAACCAGTGATCCTGACAGAAACAGAAGTAAATAAAGTTAAAGGAACAGTACACACGTAACTTCAAATTGTTATAATGGTGAAATCAAGAAACAGAAAATCATGCAACATCTTGGACAGCTAATACTTGAGAGATCATGGGCCAAGAGAGTGCAGTCAGTACAGGGTGGACAGTTCAGGGTTCAAATTCAGGTGGGAGCAAGATTTTCTGCACCCTTCCAGACCAGCCTTGGGGCCCACCCAGCCTCCTGTGTAAGCGGGTACCAGGTCTCTTTCCCAGCGGCCGGGGCATGGCATTGACCACACTTCCCCATCTAGCACTGAGGTTAAAGAAAGAGTAGAGCCAAATTTCTACACGCGCGCGCACACACACACCCCCCAACATTCATGGCCTATTCTACGGTGAACTTCACCTTTACCTTTACAACTAGAGAGACTAAGACTTGGTTCAGGATGGAATCCAGTGGCAGGCATGTATGTCATTATTGACAAACTTCTGGGTCCCTTAATAAAGAAATTTCATTTCTATATCTCTATTCTAACTTCCAATGGTCACAATATGAATGACAATATTACTGGTGCTCCTTGACAGATACAAACAATGTGCAAAATAACATTTTGGAAACAAAACTTGCATTCAGTTAAACTTACTTCTCTCCGGTTTTCTTCATTTTCTCGACGGAGACGCCTTATGATTTTCTCTGCCTCTTCGAGTTTCACTGCTAAAGTCTGCTCATCCAGTACATCTTGGGAGACAATATCTCCATCAGTTATTGATGTACCAGCTTGATTCTGAGCATCTAGTTTCATTGCTGGTGTTTCTTTATTCCCAAGAGCTTCTAGTTCTTGTTTTCTATACTCAAGCCTCTCCAGCTTCCTGCACAGCAACACATAGATACTGAAACCAGGCAGAAGACGAGTAGGATGTGATAATGCTGCTGTTGTGTTACTGATGAAAGACAGCATTATCTCATCGTTTTCCTCTGGTCTCAGTGTAACAGAAGAAATAATGTTACAGTTTTTAAACAAAACGAAGTTCTTTGTGTATTAAGAAATAATTGGAAACTAGCCTTTATAATGACTAAGAACAGATTGCCCAATCTTATGCACTTACTTCAAAAATAATTTTTGTTTCTGTTTTCCCCACTGGGCTGTGATGTAGTCACTTTTCTTATTCCAGATGGCAATGAAAATGAATCCCATGTATTTATTCGACAAAGATTTTTATTCACTTAAATAACAATGCATGATGCATTTCCTATGCAGAACAGTCTAAAACAAGGAGATGTATTATCATTGCTGCTTTTATACTTTGCTTTAGAATATGCCATTAGGACAATCTAAGAAAACCATGAGGGAATTAACTTGAAAACCACACAGTAACTTCTGATCTATGCTGATTATATTACTTTAACTGACAGGACCACAAATACCATACAGAAAAACATACAAGCCATCTTGGACACTAATATGGTTCCTATGAAGATTAATGATGAGAACTAGGTACTTCATATGTTCAGGCCTCATTACCAAAACTTTATTCCACATATATTCACATATATTGTGCAGCAGTTACGATGTACACTATTTTTCTTGTTCACTGCCTTGCACTTCACTCATTTATGACTACCAGGCATAATTCAGTGCTCCCCTGCATCATTGTCAGTGTGTACTACTTTATCTGCTAACGTGTTGTTTTGAGGAGCTGCACCTGATCCTTTACACACAGACATGACCCCCCAAAAAACATCAACAGTTAAACCAGTACAAACCAACAATGATGCTGGAAAGTGTCAAAATATGAACATTTCTCATAAATTAGTGAAAGTGCAAGGCAGTGGACAAGACCAATAGTGTACCTTTGCACCAAAATGGAGATCAAAACCATAACAAAGAACAAAAAAATATCATTCAAAAATACATCTAAGTTCAAATACCTGGAGGAAATACTAACAAATCAATTAGATTGATAAAGAAATTAACAGTGAGCTGAATATGGGGAATGTTTGCTACCGTGCAGTTCAGAATCTTTTGTCTTCTTATTTGCTGTCTAAAAGTAATGATTAAAATAATCAATGTTATAAGTTTACATGTAATGTTTTATGAATACTGAGTTTGGTCTCTGACATTAAGTGAAGAACACTGACTAAGGATGTCAGAGAATAGAATGTGAAGCATACCTGGAACTAAAGGAGAAGAACCAACAGCAGGCTGTATAAAATTACATAAATGAGAGTTTCATAATTGTTACTACTTGCCAAATTATTATAGCTGTTGTTGTTGTTGGTGGTGGTGGTGCTGCTGCTGTTGTTGTTGTTGTCATCATCATTGTTGTTGTTGTTGTTAAGTACAGGAGAATGAGGTGGGCAGGGCATGGAACAGTCATGGAAGTGGAATGCGTACAAAGGTTTGGAAAGACCACCTGGAAAATCTAGGATGGAATGCCATTATTGAAATTAATCATAGGAAACAAGGCTGGAGGGATAAATACAATTCACATGGCTCAGAGCAGGGACTAGTCATCATAACCACTCTCACCTCCAGCACTTTACAATGTAACTGAGGGATAGTGTAATCTATTTCTAAAAATAAATCAATACATTGCATACAACAAGCACGGAATATTAACTAATCCTATCAACAGCCAACTGCCCAGCAATGTGAGCCCTTGATCCATAGATCTGCAACCTGACACTGGAAAAGCTAAACGTAAGGAACAATCTATAGATGCAACATACTCCATTCATAAACCATACATGTATAAAATATCTGACAGCCCTATGAATAATTTTTCTCAGCACAATTATTGTGAAAATAAAAATAAGTATAACACTACCTTTTCTGCTCTTCAACAATTCCAGTAAGATAAACATTCTTGGTCTTGGCTTCCTGAAGAGTTGCCTTTAGTTCTGCAATTTCTTTTTCTAAGATTTCAACCTGAAGTGAAGTCATATTCAGTTGCTTTGGACTTAATACTACCTGCTGACAGGACAAGAAAAATTCTCCTGTAATTATACTGCCAACACAAGTTACAAGAATTGCCCACATGTAATTTTATATTTTACTTTTTATTACCTTTGGTTTAGTATCATCTTCAGGGGATGAAGGTGATGGACTACTCTGAATAAACCCACTCTTGGTAAACACAAGCTGGAATTGTAGATCTAAAATTACAAGTATCTATATTAATTCAATTATTTCCCTCTAAAAATATGAAAGGCACATACTACTGTATATGGCTATGAGATATGTACTCTTAGCCCATGAGAGTAAAATGAAATGCAGGTGTCTAAAAACCAAAGAAAACATTTACATGCAAGGACAACTTAATAAGTAGGAGATGTAAAAGCATACCACAAGCAATACAAATTAAATTCCTACAAATGTAATGGTAATGACAGAACACAACGAGATGGCTCCCATCAAACGAAGTTCCTACAGAATACCAGCCACCTGATAAGCATAAACACATAAAATGAGCTTCAATGTGTTTATATATTATGTTCATGCCAAGTACTTTTTTAAGTTTAGAGCTCTAAGAGGTAAGCATGTTCAAGTTCCACATACACTGGACAGTTCTGCCATCTGCAGGGAACAAAATATAATAAAACCTCATTAACTTGACACCAGTTACTCAAAATACCACATAATTTGAAGCATGTGACATTCCCCAGCTTAAAACTTTTTAATGCAGTTACTTCAAAATATGGTAACTTTGTAATTCAAAGCCACTATACAGCCCTCTGATTACCAGAACTTGAACAAATCAAAATATAGTAAAATTGTGGAGGCCAGAATGTGATAATACAGCACTTCTAACAGTGCAGCATAAATACTGGCAAGCACTGGTGAGACAGCTTCAGTCAAAGAAATAAGAAAGGAAGGACGGAAAGAAGGAAGGAAGGAAGGAAGGGAAGAAAGAATCAAAAGAAAGGAAAAAAAAAAATGGGTCATGGCAAATTCAGCTGAAACAACACCCAGCAGAATGCAGTCAGCTCATTACGACCTTACATGACCTGCTGGCCACTTTCTGTTGCTATGATCAGAAGTGTTTGAACTTTCTTGACTGTGTTTTACCTGAGTTTCAAACAGTTATATCCCTCTGACTGTAACAATGGCATCAAAAGTGAACTAAAGTGACAGATAAAGCGAAGATGTGAAATTAGACACTGCAAAGATGCTCCTGATATGCCAACACCAACATGGTTTGATGAAGAAAACCTGTCAGAACTCTACTGTGTTATAATATTTTCTGGACAATATTTGTTTGGTGGACCACTGTAAGACATCACTAGCAATGCACCCTCTTTATTTGGTAACACTAGCATAGATTCTCAGATACCATTTTCACTTGACAGTTGATGCACTGCATGGATCCTTCTATTTGTTACATCACCCTAACATTTAGCAATATCATTTGACTTGGATAAAAATTCTGGCAATAAAAGTACAAAATGTAAAATTGGGTAAATTTTCATAGTTAGGACTAGGTAAATTCTGGGAAAATATGAAGTTCAGAAAATGTAAAAATCTGCTCAGATTTAACATTTTTCTATCGGCATTTAGTTGGAACCTGAGAGCTAGCATGTATATCAAATACAACACAAAGAGCAGGAATGCCAAACAGTGGTTACACTATAACATACTTTTGTACTGACACTCAACAACTTCTGATATTCATTAGCTGGCAATAGCATAACCAGAAAAAATGTACATGGGTGGAACAAAAGGTTCCTGGAATTCAGCCATAAAAATTTTAAGCATCTGAAGCGCAGTGCCTTCCAGTCTAATCACCCTCGAAGTACACACCCTCCGTGCACACGCACTTGCTCCAACAGTTTTGCCATGCATGGCAGCACTCATGGGAAGCCTCCTTCATCATGGGGCACAAGCTGGCTGTTGCACTGCATATGATGTCACATGCCACAAAACATTGACTCAGAAGTCCCATTTGTAGTCTAGAGAAGAGCCAAAAGTCACTGGGTGCAAGGTGTGGTGAATATGGTGGTTCTGGCATGAGTGTGATTTGTTTTCCTACCAAGAACTACTGCATTGTCAGAATTGCCTGCGCTGATCCATATGAGATACCCACTTCATTCAAAACGTCTCTGATGGTTATCTGCCGGTTGGTACGCATCAATCCCTTTGAAATTCTTTCAGCATTCACAGTTCAAGGTCTCCCACTGCAAGGCTCATTTCCCAGGTATTATTGCCCACTTTTGAAATTGCTGTATCAGACAGACACATACACACACACCTGTTTTTTTGAACAGCATAATCCCCATAAACAGTTTGCAAGTCCTGCACTGTCTGTGCAGCACTCTTCCCTATCCTGCACATTAACTGTCTGCTAAAACTAAGACATTTGCAGTGACAGCTGGGACCCGCCTTCACTTGAGCAGCTCTAGCACATGATAGACAAGTTCCAATGTGCAACTACTTCCCACACATGCATACAAAGGCATCAAGCAACATATCCTACAGCAATGCTGCCATATCATAACCCACTTAAATACAAGTCTGCATCTCTGGGAACTTTTTGATCCCCCTCCATACAGACAGGACATGCCAATGAACCATTGGTGCAGAAGTCTGCAGTGGCTTGAACAGAGGAAAACCAGCAGACCAAAGAAAGACTGTTTAAATATAACTGAATGGAATCAACGTTTATGAATTTCAAAGTTAGTAGGGTTTCATTTCTGAATGATGAACACCACATACTGGTCAAAATGCAACAAGACAAGACAAAAATGAAGTGAAGTGAACCAGTGTTACAAGCCCAAAATGGCATGTGAAAGAGGGAAGAAATGTCAAGGAAGTGTAATACCTAGCAAAAGTTCAGATAATTTTAAAAAATAATACAAGGAATAGGGGGATATCTGGATTCACAACAGTACAGAGTGTCCCACAAATTGCATACACATGTTATTTACTTATATACCAAAAGGCAAAGTGTACCAATATTAAGCCATTGTTATACTTCTTTCCTTAGCATCTCAAATGTTCAATATTTCAAAGCAAAACATCCTCTTTCATTACACATGTGCAAAACCCAATCACAGAATTCCATCATATGATCTGGATCGTCCTCATTCATTGCATAAAACAGTCCTGGTGCACAGAGTTTCAAATTCTGATGCCACAAAACAAGATAAAGACTTCTACTGTCACCAGTCTCATGGGCACAATGCCTTACAGACTTCTTAGGAGATTATTACAATAATGCATTTTAATATAGTATTTTAATACTGTATTTTAATATTGTAATTACACCTGATGTGTATATTTTGGTGCAGGCAGTGTTGGTTATATAAAGTAATTTCTTTGGAGGTTGTATGAAGAAATGTAGGCCTACCATGTTGAAGCACTTTCACTGTTGAACCGCAAGGTCTCCCACATCAGACTTTTAACATTCTGCACTGTTCCATCAGTGCCAAACTTACCACATTACCTCACAACAGTTACCTGTCATAGTTGTGGCGATCCAAATTCATTTTTCCACCATCTCTGTACCTCAACTACAATCTCTGTTTTCCAGTGTCACTCAAGAATCCACTTACATTGCTCAAACTGTATCTGCAATGATGCCTGTTTCTTTACACTGGATACTACCATCTAGCAGAATATACAAGTGCTAAGTGCAACACTCATTTTGTCATCTAGCATCATTCAAACAGAACAGAACAAAACAATGTACCTCTGCCTCTATGTCTATGTGTGTCACTGGCATGTAAAGTGTGTGTGTGTGTGTGTGTATATATATATATATATATACATACACATATTTTTGGGACATTCTGTGTAGAACTGTGCAGACCTACACAAAATAGTGAAATGAATCATGGTTTAATATACAAGAAAGAAGGCAGGGTTTGAAAGCATAGTGTGTTCAAAGGTAAAATTACCAATTCAGATTTTACATTTTTGGAGGCTTCCACAGCCTGGACATGTTTGACAGCTGAAAAATTTAGAACACTTACAAACAGTTTATGACGTTGCTGAAGTGATGTTTTGAAGATTTTGCTAATGACAACACATCATGAAAAAATGTGTATGCTGGTGTAAAATGTTGACGGTTTAAAGAAAAATTGTTCAACACCAATTGTTTTTATTTTAAGCGCACCAAGTTTCATGATATTGGAAAAAGAACCTGAAAACTCCTAAGTGTAAAGAATTATTTCCAAGCAATGATACATCATTTACAAGCTGCAATGATAGCAGGTACTTCCATATTTGTGGAATATCTGTTCTTTTTAATTCTGACTGCTACTTCTCCCCTCCTTTACCAAGAAAATCAACAGTTTGACATATTTAATAATGCTGTGTCAACTGTTAAGTTTATATAAAAATAAAGAAGAAATGGTGTGAGTGTTATGAAAACAGTTCATACAGATGTGAGAAGTCTGGAAGAAGTGAATCATATAGAGTTACAGCATATCACCACGTTGTTTACCTCTGTTCCTCTGCCGTAACTGTTCCACTTCTTGGTGAAGACTTGTCAACATAAGTTTGTGTTGGTCTTGAAGGAATCTGATGTTCTGCTCAAGCTGTGTAATTCGCAAAAGCGGATCTGCTGGTGCCACTACCAAACCTTCCGATCTTCCCACTGCAGCCAGATCAGGACTTTTCTTATTAACCTGAAAAGACCCATGGCACTCAATTTGTGATATGAAATATAAAACTATACCATTAATAAAGTTACAGCAGCAGGCATGCCCCAACTCTTTATAAAGGAGCCTTTTCAGCCTCAATGATACAAAGAAGACTACATACCATGCCTCAAATCTACAGATATTAAAAGGGCACAAGACAGTGTTGCTGTACAGAATGCAAAAAATATGAACATGCAAGTCTTGAAAATCTTTATTCTCAAACTCAACACTATGTTTATGTTAAAGAAAAGTCCACTTTAAGTACTACAAGTCCCTGTTCCATGACTTCTGAAGAGGAACCCAGCTTCATTAGTTATTACAAGGCATGATGAATTCTAACCAATGGAAGACTGATTTTTATTGACACTACATATAAAGACTTGATTCATACATCACACAGAATACACTATATATCCATTACAAAGACCAACTGGTTCATGTGGTTTGATTAGTGCAAGGAATACACAAAATACATAAATAAGCTGTGTGGCAAAATCCACACCTTAATGTTACAGTAGTTAGTAAATACAGTTACCTCCGGGTTTTCAACAGTTAATTGAAATTTGGTTTTAGTCTACTTTTCTTTCCTATGCAGTTCACAGAATACCAGTACATAAACCAAATATAAATAAATAACTCATAATACTTAAAACAGGCTTCATTTAATGCACACTGAATATACTGACTTACTCCATATCCACATTCACAAAGAAACAGTGGCACATTTTTTCCTTGTCATATCTTCATACTCAGACTGCATACATCACTGGGAAAAACTTAGTTTCTTGAAGACATTTTAATGTTTCAACACACTTACTTTATTCAGGATCTACTGTGCAAAACCACACAATGTTATATGATACAATTTGTATATTTTTCTGTGGCACAACACAAATCCAACCCAGTCTGTCTCATTTTTTAGGTTTCTAGATCATACACAATTAAACACAAACCCTCTGAACAACAGATCAGCTCATCACAGACACCACTACCTGCACAATACAAAACAAACGCAAGACACAAACATCCATGCCCTCAGCAGAATTTGAACCCATGATCCCAGCAATCAGGTGGCTGTAGACCTAAGTCTTACACTACATTGCCACCAGAATCGGCATAATGTGTTGTATATCCTTATGCAATGCTGACTTTAAAATATTTTATTTATATATTTATTTGTTTATATTTATTTCTATGTAAATTTTCACATATGGTAGTCCAAGATTTTAAGGATAAGAGATGCAGAAAAAATATTTTCCAGCATTCAATAGAAAAGTATAATTACTGGATTAGAAATTAACAAAAATTAAGGATTTAAATTAAAATAAAAGGTTCACCTTTATGTCAACCAGATGTCATAATTTTCATCAACACGTTTATTTATATTCTTGTGTTTTATATAAAAATTTGCCTGTAGTGTGTACCATTCTACAGCTCCAGAAGAAAAACTACTGACGATACCCCAAATGCTCACAGTCAGTTTCACTACAGGCCTGCCTCAAAAATGCAAAAATTGTTTGTACATAATTATTACCTTTGTGTTTAATTATTAAAACCACAAAACACAGCTGTTACATTGTTCCATGCTTAAATTTCTGATCAGACTTCAAACAATATCATAGCACACTTCAATGACATATACATCTTAATCTCCTTTTGTACCTTACTGACTGGCAGTTCACTGTACTTGCAAAAATGTGGCATGTATATCACCAATCACTATGACAATGCCTATCAGTAACTGCATCTATACTACAAAACTTACTTGAGAGAAGGGTACAGTTGGAATCTTGACTAGGACTTTAGATGCCATGATGTTAATCTGTTCCTAGGTGTCAATGAAAATAGATATGCTGTGTCAGCTTAGTCACTACCCAACTCCAGCAGTGAGCACACCACACCTCCCACCTTACTGAGGGATGACTCACAACATTCAGGCTAAGTGTGCAACTTTTACAGGCCACCTTCAGTACAGGCTTATGACCTTTGCAAATGACACATTTATAATACTGTACTTGAAAAAAAAAACACTTCAAAACTTGGTACTAATCCTGGAATGTTTACTAAAAATAAATACACATTGGTACATATTAAATGGTTATTAAGTGTAAATATTATAGATAAATATCATACACATAGCAAATATGCATCAATTTCTCTCAATAAGTAAAACTGTTCCTCTAAATATTCATTATAATGGCTCCCATATGTCTGTATACCACTGCACAGACCCAAGTATTGATTATTTGTAACCTACAGGGTAGAATCAAGGACTACCACCAGATAGCAGTGCAGACAGTATATACTGAGTACAAGTTCATTTTCATGTACTGGTTTAATACTCATGTCACTGCCTGGTTAATAAACCATGAGTTAACAGCATCACAAAAATAAAAGAGGTGCTTCACAAAATCCTGTGATTGAAAATGGCTGTGTTAAAAAATGAAATATGTGCATAGAGCTTCCAACAGAAATAATATCCAGCAGTTACAGACAGTGAGTAATCAAAGCATCACAGTTATAACAAAAAGTGTATGTACGAACAGGAAATTATATTAATTCTGTACAGACTAAATACACAAATATGGATATTTAAATTTTCTGAGACATACAGAAGTACAGCAACTGAAAATACAAGTTTAGTATTCATAGTTAACAGGCTTGTATTTCAAACATTATAGCAAAATATGTAAGGAATCACAGGTAAGTAATCAATCACGGGAAAACAATACATACCAACTCTTTTCATGAAATGTATGTACTTCCTTTTTAACTACTCTGCTCCATTTCTATACACACACTCCATTTTCCTGAATATCACAGACACTCCCAAACATGTATTTGATACTTTATTACAGTACTCTTATTCAAAAAAATGATCTCTAGATCTTCATCTTAATTGCTACACTGCAAACATGTAAGAGTACACTACATCTGGTGATGATGAATGAGTCAAAAACAGCACCCCACAGTTCCTTGCATGCTGATAACAATCTGAAATTTACTTGCAGGTGCATGTGGGCAATACTGTGATCACCAAACTAGTAAACACATTTTTCAGTTTGAGACAAAAAAAAAATGTATTGCTTATATGTCTAACCAAGAGACCATGCAGAAAAGGGTGCATGGAGCAGACACTCCATACATTCTTCACCTCAGCACTAGATGACAGTGCGTCCCTCAATTTGATTCAGATCAACATGAGAAAAACTATTAACAGAGTGCCTCAGAAATTGTTTTATTCCATGTAAGGTTTGAGGTTTCCAAAGCAATGATGTCGAGAAGTCATCTGGAACATTACACTGTGTCATGGGTAAATGAATATACTCTGATATCCTTCAAAACATTTCGGTAAGTGAAATTACATGCTACATAGCATAACATCCCAGAAGACCTATTTCACTCCACTCACAAATTCTTATGAAAATTATTTACAAATACACTGGTATTTTTCATCATTCCAAACCCTTAATCACTTTTCTTTTAACTTGCTACATTCATTTTGTATTACAGTGTGAAACAGAGTACAATAAAAAGCAAAATGTTATACAGACTGTGTGGCTTAATGTGTCTACATTCCATTTTCACCTCTTTTAATTTATGATATTGAAATGGTCTCGCCATAAGTTCTGCGACCTAGAAGGAAAATTGAACAAAACATCCACTTTTCGAGCCAAATAATTTATCTGCAATAGTTTTAGGTTTTCATTTATAATAATGTCACTCAAAATGGCCATCCTCTGCCTCGACGCAAGCCTTGAGACGCTCCAGTCAGTCTGCTGTCACTGCACGCAATGTCTCCAGGGGGATCTCTACTGCTGCCTTCACAAGGGATCTCTTCAGGCTATCCAGGTTGTAGTGATGCTTTCAGCAAGCCATGTCCTTCAAAACAGCCCACAGTTTACAGTCAAGGGGTTGTGGTCTGGATTCCCCAAGGGCCAATTCTTGGAGCTAATGAAGGCCAGAAGGTTCCTCCACAGCCACTCCTAAGTCGTCTTGGCTTTGTGGGCAGGAGCGGAGTCCTGCTGGAAGACCCATTCCTGACCATTGAAGACGGCCATGTTAAGATGTTTCACAACTCCTAGTAGCACATCCTCTTGATACAATCGGGCACCAGTTTCACCTCTTTCTTGCAAAATAGAAGAGGTGTCACCCCCTGATGGGACACTCCCCACCAAACCATGATGTTGGAAAGGTGATGACCTCCCTGCAACCTCAGAATGTTTTCCTTCACCTCATGGGATGTTTGAGCATAAATCTTGTTGTTCTGGTGATTGTACTGCTCCTCAATGGTGAAGATATTCTCATCCGTGAAGAGGATGTTTTTGCGTGCATTCTCGGCATGACACTGGAGGAGACGCTCTGCTCTTGTCCTTCAGATCACCTTCAAAGCAGGCGTAAGGATGTGTTCCTTTGAGTAGCAGTGCGCTCTCATATGTAGATCATCCCTAATGATGCACGACATCGATCGGGTCGATATTTTCAGCTCTCGGGACATGATCTTCTGTTTCCAGAGCAGATTTCGATGAATCTGCTCCCACACTGTTTTGATAGCGGCTTCAGCCCTCAAACTTTACAGGCATCCTGACTGAGCCCTGTCTTCAACCCTCCAGAGTTCCTCATGACGTTTAATTGTCCAACAGACGTACCTTTGCGAAATTTTCAATGGTTTTAAGGGTTTGAAAATTTAAGAATGGGATTTTCCGCAATTATGAAGGGCAATCACAGCCACAAAGTTTTAAATGACACCCCACTCCATGCTGACGCTGTGCAAGACGCGAGCAAACTGCTTTGGCACAAGTATCTGAAGGGACAGTAGTCCAAATATAGCCATCCTTACAACCCTCTCACCTCACTATCTCCAGCTTCGGACAACATGAAAGTCATAACAGAACTTACAGCAGGACTAGCTATATCACATACTTCACTTGGGAGTCTTGAAAAAAGAAATACCATAAACATGGCAGCTAAAACTGCAATGAACATGCATGAGACATCTAATGATTACAACTGCTGAATTCCATGGTACAACACCTTCCTTGTACAACTGACACCTACCCATCTAGTCAAGGAATTCTACACTTCAATGAAACCCAGAAGTTTCTCAACCCTGTTCAACAAAGCACAGCATCGAATACCACAATGCACCAGTTCAATCCACTACAGACCTTCTGATCCCACTTAATTATGATACATTTTAAAACTGCCATACTATTTACACTTACTTATCCAAATGGTCTCCGTCATTCAGGTTTTCCAACCAAAATGTACGCATTTCACTTCACCAACGTGTTGCACTGTACTACGTAAGAGACATGTAATGACACATTACAATACACAGTAAAGTAATAGTTGGTAACACAAGTTCAGGTCTGTTACTTTCAGATTAGTTTTCATACACTATTGTAAGTTCAAAAGTAAAACGTAAACCTTTTCCAATGCATTCTCTAATTTTCTGACATGAATATTAGAATTTGAATATTATACACGGCTAATACAAATCCTGGCCAGTGAATCATATCCCAAGCAAACTCAATCAAATCACATCATCTATATCCCACCCTTGTAATATCCACTTTAACCCTTTCAGTACAACCTAAAGGCTCCTTATAGCTGTGCACTGTACATTGTCATGAAACGGCTGACAATATTAACATCACTGTTTTTTTAGCAGTAATTTTCCAAGAAGACTCCAATTCAAAATTCTGTATCAATTCATTTCTTTACAGAGGGGGATAAATTAACAGCTGCCTTTTAGAGCACTCCTATTACTTGCAAGACACAAGCTCTCTGATAGTATGGGAAAATATCTGTTCATAAATTTAGTGACAGTAGGCTTAATCATGTTTAAAAACACGCACTTTAAATTGCAAAAAGGAAACATGTCAATATTTTACACTGTCAAAGCAAGGTAACAGATATATTTTTCCTTCTTAGGCACAGAAAATACAACACAGTGTAGACTAATTTTGCAATATTTTTTGTACTTCAGAACTACACATGAAGAGGACCTTTTAGGCAAATATGACGAATGTGTGAAAAGAAACTGGAAACATTTAGTTTCCTGTTAAGTGAAAATACCTGGTTTCCTCTGCTACGTCTTTTTAAAAAACAGCATCACTTTTATATGATCCATTTGTTTTACTGTAACCATTTATTTCAGTGGGAAGATTTTCATTTTACAAAAGAAAATCATCAGAATTACAGCTGCTACACATCCCACAAGTTCATGTAGAAGTCTATTTAAACAATTTGAAATGACACCTGTTAAATGCCAGTATACACTTTCCTTAATCAACTTCATTATCAATAATCAGAAAAATTTTCAAATGAATTCATCTACACACAATATTAATACAAGGAATAAGCATCATCTTCATAAACCAAATGTCATAAAGTCTTGTTTTCAAAAAAGTACAATTTATGCTGGCATCAAGATTTTCAACAGTTAGCACATAGTTTGACAATCCTCAAGAATGACAAGGAAAAATTTACAGAAGTCTTAAGAAAATATTTAAATATACACTCCCTTTACTCTGTAGATGAATTTTTTATGTGTAAAATTGATCTATAAACTGCTTTATATAATGATTATAGTATTTTACACTGTAAAAATTGAATATTTGTGTATTTATGACTTGTTCCACATCCTAGTGCCTTTGTAAAACACTTATGGATCCATGGGATGTACATATGTACGTATGTATGTACGTAAATTCTGATTTATTTAGTGGAACACTCTGGTTTATCTTAAAATGAAACATATCTTCAGCTGTGGTTGAAATTACTGGTTAAATAAAAAAGTTCTGATTTCACTCATATACATTCTGTGCTGATATGCTGTTAATCCTATGACAAGCCCATACACTAGTGGACCACCACTTTCCCACTGTCCACAACTGCTTATTCAACAAATGTGCAGCTGCCTTCTACATCTAAAGGCCCATAGTACCATATATGTATACAGTCAAGGCTGCAAAACAAATACAGTGATAGCTGGCACTGTAGGACTTAAAAAGTGTGAAGTTCTGTGATGAATCTACTATAACTATTTGCCTTCAAATGCACTGGTCTCTACAACCAGGTCTTCCAATTTGAAAATGATCAGACTGGGATTGCAGTACCACTCCAGACATACTCAGGAGGTGCCTTATATTAATCTTGGCCATGATACTGGCTATCTTGCCATATTGTCGAGGTTTTTCTTACTGCCTCTGCATAAATACTGGTACAGTCCCTCTATTAGACATGCCCACATCAAAATCCCTTCCACTTCACTAGTCACTAATTGTTCTAACATCAGTGCTACACTGACTCTGCAACTGTCCCAACTGTTCTGATGTCGCAAATTTATACCAAAATACAGAACGCAGTAAGGTACCAGGTGTAGTGACAATCCTAAGTTATCGATGGTTCAACGCATTAAAAAGGGTTTGTACTTGCTGTAATTCTTTCTTACCTTATCAATGAGAGTGTTCCTTTGAAAAGGCAATCCATTTTCATTCTCACCGGATAGGGGTCTTGGATAAAGACTAATTCCCAACCTTCCGCCTCTACTCCACTGTGGATACTGCGAGGTCAGTGGTGGTAACAGTGCTCCTTTACTGTGTGGAGACTCTTGTGAAGTTCCAGGCAGAACGGTCACTGATCGAGAATCTGATGGTCTCATGTTGCCGTATTCACATTATTTCAATAACCATCTGCAAGCCATTCATTACTAAGAATGAACGAACCATATGTATATGTAACGCTCTTAAACGCTAATATTCGACACTGTGCACTGTTACTCATTACGTTCAATTAACAGAGCTGTTGTCAGACTTCTGGAAAACGCTAATTCGCTCATATCTACCTATCGTCTGGGGGTTACATTCTAAATCACTATTTACAGAGAAAACGCAAACAAAATTTAACCGCATGTTTCCAGTACACATGACAAGCCGGTTGGTCAATATTTCGTGTTCTATTACTCTGTCACAACAGACCATGCGTGTTCTCTTAATCACTTAGAGCAAATACGCTGTAATTCCTGCACAGTCCCATTTTAGATACGTCAAATAAACACAAGCCACTTTTAACCTCCGGAACACAACTACACATGGAACAAAACATACCACCGTGCCAATTTTACTAACGTCGTCTTCTGATGGGTACGGTAAGTACGTAACACGTAGGAATGTACGGAAGACGGAAACAAATTTTTATCTGTGATGTAGTTGTTTGTACCACGCACAGATCATCTAGTACCACGTATCGGAGTAACGGTAGTTGAGCATCTTATAATCGATGGTTCACAGCGGTACATATGTGCGAAAAATAAATAAGCATTTCAAAGAACAAGCAAGTTACGATCCATGCGGTTTTAAAAAAGGGTGAATCTGGACGACGTATATCCTCAAAAATTAAGAGCTTGTTGGTGTAACTAGTATTTTGTCTTGTGGACAGATTCATTCATTCAGTAATCTGTCTGACGACAGGTCCAACGCCTCTTCCAAAACGGTTCCTCCACATAGTGCGATCTAGAGCTTCTTCCTTCAAATGAGAGCATCCTCTCCTGTCCTTAAGGTCATCCAGTAGCTTCGTACGTCTTCTTCCTCGTCTTCTTGTCACTTCTATCTCCCCCTTTATCTCTCCTTCAATAACTTGTTTTAGAAGGCATTTTCGTCACAACATGTGACCAATCCATTTAGCCTTCCGTTTTCTTATTTCATGTAGGATATTCCTCTCCTCATTGACTCTGAGTAACACTTCATTTCTCACATGATCGGGCCAACTGATCTTCTCCATCCTTCTGCAGCACCACATTTCAAAGTTTTCCAGGTGTTTTTGATCTGATGCCCGAAGCGTCAAGGTTTTAGCACCATACAAAGCTATGTTCCAAATATGGCAGTTTACTAGATTCTACCTCAAATTTAAGTCCAATGTGCTGCTAAAAAGAGTCTTCTTGTTGAATGCAGCTTTTGCCATGGCAGTCCTGCATTTAATTTCACAAGTACATTGTGGACAGATATTAAACAAATCTTTAAGCCTTGCTTAGGGTTTTCAACAACCTTTGCTTGGGAACTGCTTTCCAATTTAAGGCAAAATGCCGTTGACCAGCAAGTTATCCGCAATCGAAGCTACTCCGTGATGTTCCGCACTCCTCGTAAAACACCCAGCGTGACCACGTGAGCGGATGTTTGCCATGAATTGGGGGTTTGGGGGGGGGGGGGACGGCGAATGAATTGCCACGAAAGAAGGCGGAGGAAGTAACGTGGCGCCACACGCGTGCTGCTGGTAGAGAAAAGCACAGAACATAGATTGGTATGAACTGTGACCGGTATTTTCTGTTCGCGTGTTCCCAAATTTTCGCGTGACCCAAGTGATTCAACTTGCACAGAGACGTGACATTTTCTGCCATCTATGAAATACAAAATACAGCCACTGATTGAAGCCGGCTACTCCGTCCCAGCCGATTTTGGTACCACAATCCGTTATTTCAACAGGGTCCATTGAATTTTCAGTGGGATGGTGTGGACATCGTTGGCATGTTGTACCAGATTGGAAAGCAAGATCTGTTTTTTTTTCTTCTAGAAGCAGTTGTAGAATGTTAGACGACCAGTTACGTTCATCCAGAAAATACGTCGTCGAAAATGAATATGATGCAGGACCTTCAATGCCAATGGTATTTGAGCAGACAGTTGTAGGCGATGTTTATTCACCAGACGGTAATAAAGGGACTTTAAAATTCAGGGTAAGTTTAAGAACATAGTATCAGTGTACAACATTTTGGTTTATATGTACAGTAAATCCTGGCCCACCGCAGCTTTGACTGTACGCGGTTGAAAATAAGTATGTAGGAGGGGGAAGAGTGCAGAACCCTGAGCAGTTTAAATACACGCAGATAAACTCTGGTAGTTATTCAGTCATCCGCCGCATGTGAACGTCCAGTATCCAAAAATATATGTATTTTTAGCAATGAGGGAGGTGGGTATATGCTTCCGCGTTCACGTATTGCACAACACGACGTAATCACCGCCCTGTAACCCCCCACGTAGGACGAGGGATCATTGTACTATATTAATTACCAATCCTTTTATATTTGAGTCATAGTATATTATTCACAAAATTAGCCTATTAGGGGTTAGATGCAAATATGTGCAGATGTTTGAATCATATCTAATACTTGTTTATAAAAGTTGTCGTAAAGTCTGATACATAATGGAGCTTGTTTCAGTTGGGATAAAGTACACGGTGGAGTTACATAAGGCTCGTTACTGTTTCCACATATTTTTTGATTGTATATTAATGATCTTCTAGCCGCTGTAAATGACTGCTGAATACACGTCTTCTTTGCTAATGATACTGATACAATAGTTTCCAAACTCAATGAAATCATGAAGTTACATCTGTATATTCATGATCAAGTGGTTTATATGGGCCTGTTACCATATCCAGGAACTACCAGTTGCCACTTCCTGTCTTCTCATTTGTAGTATTAATATTAGCCCACTCAATCAACTGCCTGCATGCACAGTTGAGTAACAGTGGGAATTGACAGTTGATAGTTGTCAGATAAAATAATGCCACTGTAGAATAGAACAGAATCTGACGTTACCCATATTCCTTGCAATAGATTGACTGTACAGTATTTAATCCCACTAATTGCACATGTAATCATAAATAACTGTTCATTATTTGGTGCTGCTGCTACAAGTTTTGGCCCCTGTAGGCCGTCATCTGGGAGGGCATTTGCAAAGAAATAAATTTATAATAAACACTGTCAAATATGTGCATGTATTGAGTTAAAATACAATATTGTTGATTAAAATGTTACCAAATTGTATGAATGTAGATTAATGACAGATATTTGACTTTTCCTGATAATTTTATATTTAGTTACGAATATGTATGTCATTTTCATCCTCTTCATTCTGAGGGAGTTATATTCCTGTGTTGTCTGTTGATGTTTATACCATAGTGAATGAAGTTACATGTGCAAGTAATTGGATTAAATACTGTACAGAATAGAACTTACTTCATTCTGTAGAGCCCTCATTGGACTAAGCCAAAGATGTCGAATCTGTCATAGTTCAAATACGATACTTTTTTCAGATAAAGAGATACATGCACAACAGCTGTTTGCAGTGACACAGCAGGACAGTTGTTTCTGTTGCATGTTTTTTAAGCCATGCAATATGAGAAAATGGTGCAGGATTTGTGTGTTGAGTTCATGTGAGATGTGTACATTACATTACATTACATGTTTAATACATTGTCCTATAATTTTATGACTTTCAGTATGTTCAAGAAGAGGAGTTCGCAAAAATTTTGAAACAAGTTAAAAGGAATAAGAAAAAAGACCAGGAAGATAGAGAATGGTTGAAATTATTAAATGAAAGGAAGATAGCATGTAAATTTAATGTGGAGAGTGATGAATCTGAATCTTTAACATCATCAGCTTTTAGTGTATCAGGACAGAATGTTGTTCAGAAGTACTGTGATGTAGGTCTGAAACAACCTGTGTCTGGACATGTGCATAATGATTGCCATAAATATTGTGATGCACTTTCCAACAAGGCTGGTTCTGAAGTATATGAGGGAACAAGGTTAGACATTTCAGACACTGGAAAAAGAGAAGAAACATATGCCAGAGAAGAGAATGTATCGGTTGTACAGAAAACCAACACAGAGAATGTACAAATGATGAAGCTCTTATCGTACCCTAAATTTAGTAAGCACAGTAGTAATATGTCACTAGCAACTATTCAGGAAGAGACTCTATGTTTACCAAACAGCCACTGCTGTATGTTGAATGGTATTGAATGTATTTCCCAACACAGACTATGTCACATGAACAAAAATTATGTATCAGACATGTCAAAATCTTTCCATGAACATCGTATGATTAAAAAAAAAGCATATAATGTAGTCCCATCAGATGTTACAAAACTGAATCCTTATGCAATAAGTAAAGAAAGGTTTCTTTCACAAAGAATTAGATTTATACAGAAGAAAATGAATGCTGCAATTGATGACATACTCACTCTGTATAACAAGATTCCGGAACCAGATGGCAACCAAGACTTGCTGAGACGATGTAAGAGGGCAGCTGAATTTTCCTGTCGCTTCTCCAGGAATTATCTCTATCAGCTTCGACAACAGGTAAGTATACTTTGCAGTGTTTGTAAATCATCTAGTGTGCTTATAGTATAGATAGCTTTGGAGGTAGGATGCAAAAAAGGGCATATTTATAATTTTTTAATTGTGTATGTACGTGGGGGGGGGGCAAGAAAATGTAGTCGGTATAGCAACTCACTACAGGCTAGATGGTCCATTGATCAAATTTCGGTGGAGGCAAGATTTTCTACACCTGTGTGGAACAGCCCTGGGACCCAACCAGCTGCCTACATAGTGGGTACCAGCTCATTGTGGGGAGTAAAGTGGCTAGGGCGTGGCATTAACCATGCACCTCCATCTAGTGTGAAGGTTAAAGAAAGAGTAGATCTATACCTCTACTCCATGCCTTCATGGCAAGTTATAAGGTGGAATATATGTATGTGTGTATGCATACATGTTTCACTGTTTTGCAAAATCATACAACTTCATCTTAACTATACTTTTATACAAAACATTTTTGTATGATTAATATTTCCTGTGAAAGCTGAGTATAGTTACTAGACATGGACTGGACAACTAAGGAGTCAGGGTTTGATTCCCAACAGGAGACAGCCATTATTCTCTTCTTCACACTTTCAAGACTGATTTTAGGACCCACCCAGTCACCTGTTCAGTGGGTACCAGGGACTTTGTCCCTGGGGTTAAAGCAACCGATGTGTGAAGTCAAAGACAACCACCTAGGGCTGTTTGTGACCATTGTAATTAATCTTTGGTTAACATAAAATTGAAGTGTCAACCAGCAGAATTGGTACCTAATTCTCAAGGAGGGCTCTGCAACGTGCAGGTAGTTGATATGTTGTTTGGTTGCTTGTTTAGTCATTTTTTAATTATTTATGCTGCAGTTGATAACATTGATCATCTATAGAGATAACAGTGGCCATGTGTAATATCTTTTATTGTTCAGACAGTGGGATCACATGTTGGGATCCCACTTGGGTTATCATTATATGTCTTTCCTTATTCTGTGCTTGTATGGCCCTCAGGAGGACCAATCCCCCATACAGGGAGTTCCACAAAATGTCTAGAAACAAGATTTATAAAGCCAGAAGATTGGAGGCCTTGGGCCTCACCAGTCTGTAGCACATTTATAATCATGTTATAACAGTGTTAGTTCAACATGCGTTTTGTGAATTGCATAAATGGGTGGTTTTTAGTGGTCACTGTAGTTAAATATTATATAGTACACCTCCATTGTACATTCTGGGTAAAGTTCAGTTAATTTGCCTCAAAAAATGATGAACACCCTATATACAAGAATTTGTGACATATTTCGTATTTGTGGAACCATATATTTCAGTTAAGTGGTTGGCACTCCTGTTGCATATTTTGGAGCTCCTGGGTTCAAATACTGGCCCAGAGATTGGCTATCCTGACTTTAATTATCCCATTGTTTGATCCTATACAGTCATGGTGCTTGAAAGTGTTGTTAAATGAATCAAGAATAAAAAATTCTGGTGAAAATCTATGAAATGCCTGCTGGTTTCACATATACCATGTATATGTGTAATTAATTATATAAAATACATCTGATTCATGTTCAATGACAAGTGTACCTTTCACACTTTCCGATATCAAGACAGTTTTTAGAATGTGTAACATTTTTCAGGTGTGTGAACTGAAGAAACAAATCAGAGAATCTTCATCATTATCTACAGCGCAGCACACACTTCATCAGCTGGTGTTTCAAAAACTGGCTGTAGCTCATCATTCAGCACTTCAAGGCCTGCAGGTGATTGAAACTGCAGTAGAGTTGCAGATTATAATTGTAAAACAACTTCACAATATGATGACTTGATTTAAATGTAAAGGTCACAAATATTTTGAATTCTGAAATGTCCTCATGTAACTTACGTGTAACTATGAACAGGTTTTCAGTCTTACACTTTTTGACTGTTGGACAGGCATATCTCCATCACATGCCAAGTTCTGTGCAGTGCGCTGCTAGTGACAAGTTGAAAGAGCTCCTGCATTACATTTGTGAACTTTCCAGGCTCTGCAGCAGGGTAGAAATTGAGAGTGCATATTCATCCTCTGAACTAGGACCTGACGTAAGAGAGCTATACACTATATCCTTATCATTATCAAACTCCATTAGGTGGAATCTTTTGCAACAGGCTAGTCAAGGAATTGTCTGCCTTTTATAGGACACAGGCATTTATTATGTTTTTACAAGCATGTACAACTGGATCCTGTCCTGAGACAGATTAATCCAGTTTACATTCTGACACTTTTATGTATTTAACATCCTTCTTAACTGTAAGCACTAGTTATAAAGAAAATGCAGTGTATTTTCTGTAAGGTAGGAACTGGCTTTTGAAACATTCCTTCAATCAGGGCTGTCCAGTTTCAGACCACTGAGGGGCTGGATTATAAAATTAGTCTCTACTAGTAGGCCAGATTGTGAAAGAATTTTTTATTAAATCTCAATATAGTATCTGTCCTTCACTGATTAGATGTATGAAGCACAAGCCAGTAAATAAGGATTGGGCCCATGAAGTTTAAAAACATTTATTTAAATGTAGTAAATTGTAATGTTGTATGTCAAAATTAGAAAAATTTGATGAGTATGTTTATAACGAAACCACAAAAACACCGACTCCAAATTTTTTCAGTGTGACAACTTAGGTGAAGGCAATTTGTACATCTGCACTTGCATTTGTAGTAGCAAGTCCAAGTAGCAAGGAGACTAAGTTAGAGAAGATTCATTGCTGTTCTTCAAAGAGGAAACCATTAACACATATTGGTGATGGAAGGATACTCTCTTTGGCCACACAAAATCAGCCGTCATACTGTGAATTGGGCAGTCTTGATTAAGATGATTTTCAGGTGTCAAATGTTCAGTATATTTCTGTTATCTCTGCATAGTTTTTGGGTTTTTTTGGTTACAATTATACTTCCATTTCCCATGAATGTTGCATATCTTTGCCTCAACCTTCTTTGCTGTGGTAAAGGTAAAGGCTGTCCCATAACATGCCCAGCCGGCATTGGAGGGAGGTAGAAGTATAGCTGTACTCATACTAAACCTCTGTACTAGAGCAGGTGGATGGTCAACACCACATCCCAGGCTTTTTATTCCTGGGAAGGAGAGCCAATACCAATTCTACTGGAGGCTGGGTGGGCCTCAGGGCCAATTTAGGTGGGTCTGGAAAATCACATCCCAGCTGGGGTTTGATCCCGGATTGTCCAGCCCGTCGTGAGTTGCTATTCTGACTACACCATCCTTTCCCCTGCTTTGATGTGGTAACTTCACATTATGCAGTTTTCCCCAGACTCATGTTATTTCCCCTTTCTTAGTTTCTGATATTCTCCTCAACACTGTATTCTGAAATACTCTCAATATACATTCTTCCCCTGGGGAAAGAGTTTAGATTCTACAGCCATGAAAACAATGGGTAATATTTTAGTTTGTTGTTTACTCATACTTTAATCTTTCATTATTGATCATACCTAAATCATTATATTCTTAAATGGGTTACAGGGAGATAAAACTTTGTGAGTTACATAGTGGGTGCCATTCCTAAAATTTCAACTCTTGTGGATTTAATTTTTATTTGGTCATCTTTCCAATATATTTCAACATTCCCACATTATTGTAGGATTTAGTGCCTGTCTTTCTGGGTGTTGAGGCATCAGTGTTGATTGAGCTTTCTTTGTGTGTACTTCTAAACAAACATCTTTATGGTGTTTAATAGGGTGTCTGTTTTGAGCACTTTTGTGTCTGATAAAATGTCTTTGAAACAGGCTAGAAGCTAAGGTGTAGCTCTACTGTACTGTTTTGTTTGCACAGTCCATGACCTACGAACGCTGTAAGTTTAACTAATACTTTTGTGTACTACTAAATTACAAATAATCAGAATCAGTATTCATGAGATTGTATGCATGCATGCGTGCGCGTGTGTTTGTGTGTTTAATGTGAAGAAAGTTGGTTCACTAGAAATATACTTTGCCGCTAATTTACCAACTTTTGATAAGAAGCCTGAATTTTAATAATGCATAAAGGACTTCGTAAGCTAGGTAAACTCACCTGGTTTTGATGGTAGACATTACCACATTACTGTTTCAGGACAATTTCTTAACATGATACAATAAAGCATATACTCCGCTATTGCAGTAATGTTGCTTAATAATTGGAGTTGGTAATCATTATGATTGCAACATATAACAGAATCTTTCCATTGGTGTAGATGGATGGACTTTTACTATTATGTCATATTTTTAATTTTGTTGCTGTATGTGTGCTGAGTTTGCATCATGCTCTAAATTCTGGTTCACTGACGACTGATTTGCAAAACACTCCCATGTTCTTGTGTGAGAATGTGTTTTGCTGTTTGTTATTCACATTAGATTCTCTCTGTGTATATTACAGAATTAATTTGGATGTTACCCCAATTGGGTAGGGATATTTTCAGCTTGGTTATGAAAATATTTAGAAAGGAAACATAATTAAGAAATTTTATGATTAAAGTATAAGGAAATGAAAAGAAGTTGGAACCACCTCATTACATTTTGTGTACCTTGCTGACTGTGTTTCTTAATTTTTTTTTTCTCTGCCTACAGTTTATTGAAAAGAAATCAAAAGCACTTCTTCAGCTAGTCAACAGTAAAAACTTGGTTAATAAATTTGAAGATGGTTTTATTGTATCTCATGATACTGCTGTGAACATCTTGACTACACCTGGTAAGAAAGAATGGGAGAGCAGTTTACGAGAACCAGAACAGACACAAGTTCCCATGAAATCAGTAAAAGGACAGTGTTCTGCAAAGAAGATTATTTCCTGGAAGGAGTCTGCTGCCAAACTTGCGAAGGAAGTGTATGGTTCTCCTGCCAAAAAATATGGTTCTGCAGCGTTTAAGAGGAATCAGAGGTTTTCTGTTTCTAAAGTTAGTGTTAAGGTTTGCACATATTGACATATATATGCTACAGTTTTAATCCTATCTTTTTAATCCCTTCAGCGGGTAGGTAAAATAATTAAACACTGTAATATTGCATGCTGCATTTCACAATGCTAAACTTGTGAACTCAGGTAATATTATGTCAGACATGTTCCGGCGGTAGCAGTATAAGGTAAACCTGTCTTTTTACGTCTTGTGACCATGCATTGCAACAAATTTCTTTATAATAAAACCAACTAGATACACCAATGTAACAAATTTATTTTGTCATGAAACTGTACATGTTCCGGACAGTTCATCTGTCCATCATCAGGAGTTTTTTCACCGTACACTCAGCAGTGGTATATGTCATACAGGTTTGTAGACAGCTTTTGAGCAGGATGAGGATGGATTTCATGACAAAATAAATTTGTGAAATTGGTGCAACTAGTTGTTTTTATTACAAAGAAAAAATTAAACCTGTCTGTGCACCTGAGCACTCCACCATGAAGGTATATTGGTGGCATGGAGGTAAAATATCAATTGTCCTGAACAGTGGCATTGAATGGAAATGAAAAGTCAGCTTTGGACTCTGATCACTTTACTGACAGACCTGTAGCTAAATCCTTGAAGCAGAGTCTTTGAGACAACTAATAATTCTTGATGCTATAAAGGAATTTTCTTCATTTTCAGGAACATGGAGATTTTTTATCATGTTTACAGGGGTCAGCCACCTGTCCCTGTCCTGAGCCAGATGAATCCAGTCCACACCCTCCCATTCTATTTTAAGATTCATTTTAGTTTTATCGCTCATCTGCACCCATGTATTTCAAGTGATCCTTTCCTTCAGATTTCCCTACCAGAATTCTGTGCACTTCTGTCCCATGCATCCCACATGTCCTGCCCATCTAATCATACTGTTTAGCAGTTACAAAATTTATTCTGTTCAATTCATGAATTCATGTATTGTGAAAGTCCTTGGAGCAAATGCTGGCAAAGGCAGAGTTCCAAATCAAACCTTGATTGAGATACTATCCTGAGATTAATGTTGTGGTAGCATCTTCAGTACAGCTATAGCCATTTCTTCCTCATCCCTTTCCATTCCAGCTTCCAGTATCATCCTGTGCTAAATAACTTATGCAGTTGATTCATCACTGTTAAATAGTGCATTATCGAAGAATGTATTTCTAGGATTGTTTCTATAAGAAGAGAGACCCGTGAAATAAGAAGCAAACATTTTTATTTTCTTCAAAGTAATTCCCTTGACTGCAGTGCGCTGCCTCCGTTTTTTTAAAAGTTGCAGAAAACAGTCATCAAAAGCATCCAAGGGAAATGCTTATGGTGCAATGTGTTGCATTGCACCACAAGGATCACCACGTACACCTATTGCACGTATTGCTGCCACAACACCGAGATTGATCGTCAGGATTTTAAATTCTGTGTTTTTAAAAACTTTTAAAAATTTTAAACTACACAGTAACTTTAACGAGGTACAGACCTACTCCCTGATGATGATCTGTTAAGATCGAAACATGTCGGAGTACCTTTAAGTATTTTCATTGTATTTTAACTTTAAAATCAACATTCTAGACTAATACAGTGTTGAATGTGAAAAAGTGCATGTGTTGGTATTCATCAATTATTGACAACTTTTTATATTCAGTTTTTGATTTTCAATTGAAGGATGAACCTGCTGTGCAGTTTGAATCAGAATTGAAGATGTCTTGTGATCCAGCATCCCTCATAGACATGAAAAATCTGTCCAATGAACTTACAGAAGTCTGTGGAGAAGAATTCCGGAATAAACTGGAATCTGTGTTAAGAAAAGCTAAGGTAAGAATGTAATGCAAGAGTATGGTCTATGTGTGACCTAACCCCCCCCCCAAACATGCCACATTGCAGTTTATCTCTGCTCAGCGGTTGCTGGCAGTGATTTCCTTGCCTATTAGTGTTGACTCACTGTGATAATGCAATCTCTCACTTTGTTAGGTATTACAAGAAAATGTAAAAGGTTTAGATGGTCAGTCTTCAGCACCTGTGGATGATATGAAACCAGTTTTACAACAGCAAAGCCAAATTCAGCACACTACACAAAGAAAGGATGAAGTGAAGTGAGTGAAAATTTCCATAAATAACATATATTTTAATTGCTGAGAAATACAGTACCTGTACCCTTTATGTGTTTTTAAGATATACATGTTTCCATTTTTGTGAACTTTAACTACTTATGAAACATACTTCTTTATACAGAGGGCTTCTTCAGATTCTACACCTCACTTTCCATTGTTGTATCCACCAAAGAAATGACGCTGATCGGACGTATCTCAGATATTGTCCGGTCAGGGCGTGGATCCTACTTCGTTACTTAGAAGGAGTGAGGGAGTGTGATGGCTATGCAGTGTAACTTTCATAGACTTCAGTTGAAGGTCTTTACTAATAATTAGTAGTTCCAAGAAAGAAGAGAGTAATTAGGCACCACTGCTGCCGCTGGACTAGCCAGATGGTGTTGGGACTTCCTTTCCTGGAGACTGCTTGATTGAGAGTGTCTGCGTAATGCAACGCAAGGCTTCAAAAAAAGTACAGAATGATTCCCCATCAACTGACGGGTCCCACGACTGCTAGTCGCCTTGAGTGCCCAACCCTGCACTCCAGGCCACTCTGCGATCGCAGCGAGCATGGATGTGTACTGAATTCTTAGAACCATTCCCATGGTCAGTTTGACTTGAGCTCTAGAGTTACATGCGCAGTAATAAACATATGGCAATACACATCAATAAAAATGAATAGGCTAAAACAGTAATACAATGCATGTTGGCATAACTATGCAACACCATTATTTCAGAGGGTCAAACATCGTTCTTTTCTTGTTCAGTAGCATCTGATTGACTTGTGTTGTATACGCAGTTTCTTCAATGGGCACAGATGCAAGTGTGCATACAAATGCTCCACATAAGAGTTATGTGTCTCAGGAGTAAATATTTCTTGTATAATATTTTTTGCATGATGGACCCTGAGTTTCTAGAGTGACTGGTTAACACCAAAATTAAATCTATAACCACCGATTTTTATTGCAAGTTCTCCAAAATCAAATGTCATCAAAAATTCATTCAGTGTTCTCAGAGGCAAATTATGGTTATCAGTTTTATGACAAGTTGTTTGCTCTGACTAAATGGTCGGAGTATATCATGTGGATAAATTTCACTTATTCCATCATTGAAATTTGAAACAAACATCTGTGTGGTGCATATGTGTGTGTTTTTGTTTGTGCTTTCTTATCGTACAAGACCTAAAATTCATGTGATTTTTATTACAGAGTCACCAAAATAGGGCCCCAGAATGCTAAACTGATTTTCTTACCACCAGATCCACACGATACTTTGTTGGATTCTGCAGATAATAAAGCTGGCAAAGTCACCAGACCCAGGTCACAAGATACCACAGTTAGCTCTGAGGCCAGTGATACTCTTGACCATACTGTACACTGTGAGCATAAATCAAGAGCTTGCTGCAGGCTACAATCAAATATTCAGATTATGAATTCTGTCAAATCAAAAAATGTGCACCATCACCACAGACCAGAGGATTCACCTGAACTACACTGTTTTAAGAAACCTTCAAGAAAGGCATCAACACATGTTAATATAAAGGATAATGCAAGAAGAAAACAAAGTAAAAGTAGACTGCAGAGTGAATTAACTTTGCCCAAAAAAGACATACGGTCTGCTGTAGATTATCGTCAGAAGTTCCACAGTTACTTGACATCTAATCCCATGTACGAAAACACAGTATCACCATGGGTTATGATTAGCAGGTAATGATTTAGTCCTAATGACAGTATGCTGTATTACCACTATAATATACTGTATTATCACAGCTGGGAAGAGAGATGTGAAGTATCTCATTTTTAGTTGCCATTATTCGCAGATTCATATGTTTAACCTACTGTACATTAATTACTAACATGTGATCAGCATGCCTACATCAGAAACTGATATAAAAACAAACTGCTGTCAATTCAAGAAATGCTGTATACTGTAACCTTGGGGAATGCTGTTCATTCATTATTTTGACACTGGATAATACTTTCAAAATGGGGGTTGCTATTTATAATTTTCCTTACAAAGAACTCATTTCAGAACCTCACATTTCTGTCACCTTAAAAAGACAAGACACAATACTCAGTCTGTCAAGAGCTGAGCCAGAAAAAGATGGAAACAACAAAATGTGATATTTCAGAATCACTATTAATGGAATAGTTCCAACCAGAACAAGCAGTTCATCTGCCTTTTGTGCCTCATTATAAGTAAATAAAAAGTGAGGGTGTTCCAAAATGTGTCTGAATCACAGAAGGCATGACATGAAATGCGGTTTGGTGAAAATGGATCACTTAATGCAGAATTTATATAGAATATTCTCTACAAGGAATGTCAATTTCAGTACAGAATCACAAATTGATAGTGTTGAGGCTTATCTTTGCAAGACATTCATTGGCTTATTAAAAATCAAATTTGTTGAATTTTCAGACACATCTTCAAAGAGGATTTCACAGTATTTAGTATGTAGTCAGTTAATTGGCTGTCCCAACATTTTCATGTTTTCCTGCAACTTTGGATGATGCTTGCAATAGATTATGACCCCACAAAAAATCCTTACCTACGTAACACACCACTCAGTTGAAACATAATACCTTAGGAACCAGATGAATCCTGCACAGCATTCCTTGTAACCTCACAAACCCTTCTTTGTCCTTCATGCACTCTTACCACGTCAACCATCCAACCCACCCTGTTTCAGTAACTGAAATTTATTAAAGATTAATGTTTATCCCCTTCCAGGTTATCGGATCAACTCGTTGAAAAAATCTTGCAGGAAGTTGCAAGGGAAACAAAACTGGAGTCTTTGGTACAAAATATTTATACACTAGAACTTCAAGAGGAAAAGTGTTTCTCAGGCAGTCATAATTAAATATGAAAATACTTGCCCATGTAGACCAATTTATTTCTTATCATACATTTTCACATCGTAATGGAAAACAAAGTAAAATTTAAATTAAATATGAATTATCATTGCCATACATGTTATTTTCTTTAAATGCTCTTAATTCACTAGCACGAGATATTGATCATTCTTATTGCAGTACACTAATAAAATTACAATGGCAAGAGGTGCACCAACATTTGAGTTACAGCTAAGAACATTAATTAGAAGACTGCGTTCTGCTTGTTCGTAATGCTTGAACTGGCCAGGGCACAGAGTGCGTAAGAGGACAGCATGTTAAATGCCTAACCACTTTTCAGACCTAAAAGAACCTACAATGTTAATAAAGTTGCTAAATCTTACAAGATTGAAACTTCTAACTATATAAGCAAAATACAGTGAACTGGTAATCAGAGCTGAATCAAGCCTTACTGACAGGTGTTCTATGTACTTTTTTTTTCATCATGAAATTAACAGTAACATTCAATTCTAACTACAAAACGAAATTCCATTTCTAGTTTGCAGGCCCGCATCATTAACATTTAGGAAGTGGCTTGCTTAACTATTGTTAAACTATCAAGAACATGAATATGCACATTCTAAAACATAACTGCAAGCACATGGTTACAGATTTTTAAGATATAATCTGTCTGCAAAAGCTAGAACTCCAGAATGTTAAAATGTCATGGATTGGATATTCAGCAGATGTGTATTGTGGATTTCTGGATTTGCGTTCAGTAGTTTTGTAGGTGGTTATCAACACTTCAGAGGGACCTGCTTCATCTACAGTGAAGACAGCAACCATGTCCCCTAAAACACAATAACCACATACAAGACTCACATGACATAATCCAAAATACTGCAATCTAATTTTTCTGTGCCTTGAAAATGAACTTTCTTACAAACCACAACAGAGATTTCAGCACACATACACACACAGTACGCACTAAATTCTCCAGTCACACCCTTCAAATCCAATGTCAAGGAAGTCTCAATACAGGAAATTTTACTTCATCCCTTGCCCAAGCAGCCTCACTACTGTTCAAGCATACAGTTCTTGCTCATGGCATCTCCTGCCACTTGCCATAGTGTTCAGAGAATGTTTATAAGCAACACATTTGTCAATGGAAATCCTCAAACTTTCAGTCACAGACAATTCTCTTCAAAACAAATGTGCGCCAAGCTAGGGCTAGTCGAGTAGGCAAGCAATGCTGTGTAACAAGCCACAGTGCACACAGTAGTGGAACAGGTTACAATTTATAGCATTAAAGGGCTATACTTATAAAACTCTTAATGTTAGAAAGCTGCTGTGCTCTTCAGTTCACAGTACAAATTGAATGAATCAGCAAATCAAAAAATTACAGGATCTCAAATATGCAGTGTTGGCTAACCTTTTTGGTTCACACACACACATTTTGAATTTAGTTGAACTGATAGAACTGAGCCTTAATGTTGGTCTTCCTTGACATTCTGATGGTAACTGGTCACCAACACATCACACTACAGGCCCTGATTTCAAAATAAAACACCAGTTCTGATAAACTAGTTGCATAATAAAGTTAAGTTGCTAGGTAACAGAGTTCAGACTGAAATAATTTCTGCATTAAGATACAACATTAAAGTTCTCTGTCCATGCCATGAAGGCATACAGGAGAAGCAGATGTGTTGCTCCACTAATTCTTACCCTCATTACTCTGTGGAGGTGAGCTGTGAACTTCAAGCCCCAGCCAATTTACCCCATGGAAGAACCCCAGGACCCATTAAATGGAAGGCTGGTGGACCCAGAGCTGATCTGTCCATTACAGATAAAAGAACAATCTCTTGCCTCTGCCAGCATTTCAACCCCAGATCAAATCTGTTATCCGAATGTAATCCTGCTACTGTCCACCACCCTTTTCAGTCAAACAGTTTAAATCAGGGTTACAGCAGAAACTTTGTCATTCATGTATGTAAATAAACAGATGGTGGATTAACTCTTTGCTGCCAGAATTAAATGGTCTCAGTGATCTGAAGAAGACCAGAATTTAAATCAGGACTCCATCAGGGAGGGCTGTGCATGAGCAGATGCAACATTTGACATTGCAGGCATCACACTGCACATAATATACAAAATGTTTGGCACCATAGGGGAAAGCTGCCAGTCTTCAGGGATATTACTAGTGTAGATTGGTACCAATGTACCAACATCTCAGTACAGCATCTTTCCTCTATCCTCGAGATAGAAGCCCCTTTGAAAAGCTGGTACCCAAATATAAATCGACAACACAGTATCATTTCCCAAGGCAGCACAATCTTCCATCAGCTTCACTGTGACAATCTCAGATCTTGCACATAGTGAATTTGTATCAGAAATTCTTAGTTGATAGAGTGATATTAAAACTGCGAGAAAAAATGCTTGGTTCGTGCCAGTGCTGCTTGCTGTATTAATCTCGCAGGTAAGTATGCAGATTCTTGGATAAGGTGGCCATTGCAGTTTTTGGAATAGTACATATTTTTCAATGTTTTCCAGATTATACATGTCAATGGAATATATTAACATCTTATTTGCATGTTCACTCAACATGCCAATTTCTAAATCACATACTACTGAGGTTTTATTCTTAAAAACAATAAGTTTGTAAAGCACTGACTGATACTGTCATAAGATGCTGGAAAACCCACTAGTGGTTTACAGTGTCTTCTCTATTAAGTGTTTTTATGCCTGTCATCTGCAAAGATCATAGCATTGGTAATACGTGAATGAATATGGCACACTGGTAGAATGATAGAGTGGATACCAAATTACTGACAGAAAATCCTGTCCCAGTGCCACTTTGTCCACCAGCTGGACCTCCCTGGTGAAAGGCCAGTGTTAAACCGCACCAGCACCATCTGTGTAACAGCCTTTCATTTTTCCTGCACACTGACAGAAATGAATTCTGATCATGATAAAGTGAACATGTATGTAAATGAATTTTCAGTTTCTGTGCATGATGATAATGTGGAACTGAACTGTGAATGGTAGTAAACAGAGCACTTTAATTTTTTGGTTTCTATGCATACTGACAAAATTACATAATTGTCACAGAAGAATCCTCCACATACAGTAGGGAAAAAAAAAATGTAACAAAATTTCAGTCTTTTCTGCAGCAGATACTACCTAAAATTCATGGTGTTCCAGTATCTTAACATGTTATAGTAGTAAAGGTTTATTACAAACATAATCTGATTTTTTAATTTCTGTCAAGATGGAACTCCGTACAGACAACTGAAATAACAGATGTCACAAATTAGCATGAAAAATGTCCCTTCATAGTACGAGCTTCAAACACATGTTACAGCTTGCTGTACAGTGTTCCCTCTTGAGATTTGCCACCTGATAAGAAAACTGCGTACTGGGGATGTAATCCCAAGAAACTCATTCTGATTTTGCCTCTGCAGCTTGTGAATAAAAACCTTCAGTCGGTGGCAATAAGAGTTACAATGATCTGTGGCACAAGACTGTCCACCATATTTTATTCTTTACATTGTGTACAATACTGCAAAAATAATTTTAACAATATAATTGAACATGTGGCTATTAAAGAGAGCAACAGTTTTATATAAAGGGGTTGTATCTCAAGAAGTTAAATGGGGAAGTCAAAGAATATTACAGGTTAAAATCAAACAGTTTGCAACTGTGGAGAACACACTGGTGACATCAGTAGGGCCTGGGGAAATACTAGAATATCAATATCTCAGCTGAAGACAGTGTAGGCATTTATGAAAAGAAAAAACATAAAAACCATGGTTGGATAAAGAATGTTGGAACATCTGTAGATCAAAGGAAGCAGGCTAAATTGCAGTGGTTACAGGAACACAGCCAAATTAATGGAGGTAAGATGTACAACATGAAATGTGAAACTACAGACATTTCAGCAACAAGAACATTTTAAAAGTATAACTAATGAGACTCAAACATACAGTAAAAACAAGAATACTGCAGACTTGTAGAGAAGCATAAATGCAATTAAGAGGGGTTACCAGCCTAGATCTAACCAGGTTAGAGGATGATAAGAACAATCTGAAAATTGCAACAGCATCATGAACAATTTGAAGAATCACTAAGTTACTGAATGTACATAAAACCCACTTTATGTTCTTCATTTAAATTCACACAACTGATTGTTTCACTACATTCTGTCCAACAGTTGCTGTCATATGAACCCTATTACAAAACCCTGGACAAATTTTTCTAAGTCCATAGGTAATCTCTTAAAAGGAAGGTTACAAACTGCAGTTAAATCCAGCACATCATGGTTCAAAACCAAGTAGCTAGAACACATATAATCAACCCTGATGAATGTGAAGTGATGTGTCAGTATGTTACCTTCAGAGTACTACAGAAACTTTCCACAGCAATAATAAAATACATCTACCATCCCTTTGGAGGGCAATTCACAACCTACAAGCTGTTGTAAACACGCAAATAACCATTTACATTAAAACATCACATCTGACTTTTGACAGAAGGGACTCACTCCAGGCAAACGTCACAAAATCCGTCACAATTTTTGAACAACTTCATTTTTCTATTTTACACAGTTTGCAGCAGAGGCCATGAGATTGATGAATTAACTTTCAAACAAATGCCCTGTGAATCACCGTAACTAATGTTCTCATAAAAAGATATAAACAAATTACATAAATGCCAAAAAATGGCCATCTGAATGCCACTATCAGGACTAGATGTGTGCATTTCACCCAATCCAAAACCTATATAAACTTTCAGCCAGGTAATCAAATTTCCACTAAAACCTTCCATGTAAGTACATCCCCCCAATGCAAAAGCACAGCATATCCACTGAATGTCTGGGCTGCACATACATTCCCCAGTTCCCTAATTATGAGCTCCATAGATTCTGATGAAAGGGAAAACATGGTGACAAAAAACTAACACACTTATCAGAATACAGTCATCTATCAATTTAAAAAATGTACTTTATTCCACAGCAGTACAGATGCATGGCCTGCATAAAAAAAACAAAAGTTTCTAAACATTATGGGGTCATTAACATGAATGGAACAAAGATGCCAAGCACAAAATCTTTTACCATTTACATGTCAAGGCGTTAGCATTTTCTCAACCACATACATTTTCTCCCCCAAAAGCCGAACTACAAAAGATTTCCAAAACTAATCACTGTTCTCACATGATAAAGAAAAAATTATGAATTACATTTTAAGCCACCACTTACAAATTCCACTTTCTATAAAAATGAATGCCCATTTCGTTCAGTAAAAGATTACATGCTGAATGGCATTTGTTACTTATTTTAATAGGTTCCAAAACTGTCAAATAGGACAAAAGCATCATTAGGACACAAGCGTGAAAACAAACTTTCAATGGTGGCACTATCTTTTCAAACGTAATCAACATACTTAGAAAAGAAGTCTCTTTTTACTACTTGAAGAAACATCTGTACAGTACATTTTCTGTAGCTGTACAACATTAAAAGAAACCAACACTCGGTGTCTTCAATTGTAGAAAATACTCAGGGATCCTGCAAGTGCTGCTTTGGCTGCTTCTTTCTTCGCATCCTTCTTGTTTTTGGCTGAAAAGAAGGGAAATTAAATATTAACCTGTTTGTGCATAACCTGTAAACTGTCATATGCACTTCACCAAGGACACGGACACTGTGTCACAAAAGGTTAACTAAAAGCATGTGGTCAACATCTATAAAAAATCTTATGCAGAATCAGACAATTGAGTAGTGTGTACATTAGTGTGTGAAAGACCCCAAAAATGTATCTGTTAAAATAAGTCTGCAATTCCAACTGACAATGTTTTGATACAAATTTATCTCTAAAATGCCATACATACATTTCAGTCAGACACATATGCATTTAACATAGTCTATAAATTCAAGAAGTAAACTATTAGATAAGACAGTTAATACACAACTGATAAGCTTAATGGCCAGTATTTTATTTTGCCCTTCTTACATGGTGGTCCTGTAACTTGTACCAACTCCATCGGAATTGCATTCATGGCCACATGACACTGCCTCGGTAGATATCAAAAGGTGACAAGCCCAGGCCAAAGTACTTTATCTTTTATTTTATTATGATTTTACATGGGTTACAGTGACACAAACAAACACAAATGGTACTGAAGAGTGAAACAGCAAAATGTGAAAGATGTTAATAAAAATGAAGGGAATGAGAAGTTCATTTTCTGCCATAAAGATAGTTTTAAAAAAAAAATCCCCTTAGAAATTGACATCACCCAGCCTAGGGACAAGTTCTGGCTCAAAAAACAGATAAAATTACTAATGCTTGATTGCACTGGGTCTGCCCATCACTACAAACGAAACTTACCAAACTAAAATTTTGATGTTCCAACAGAAAGCGAAATGAGACCAACAACAGTTTCGAGCTGGAAGACAAAGGAATGGACCTAGGGGGAGGTATGACATGAAGGAAATCGGATGTGTAAAAGATTAACACCAACTACCAATCTCATTATCTGGCTCACCAATCGTATCATCCATACCATGTAACACACCTGAATTTTCCTACAAAGCTACTCTTCTCAGACTGCTTGACCCTGCAGATGAAATGCATTATAGGCATTATAAGCCTTCAAAACTTGGGAGCTACTTTCCAACTGACAAAGCAAAAGACCAAGACCACACATTACACCTATAGACAAATCAATGTCTTAGACAATTTAAAAAACTTAACTCTCACACGGGGTATGAAATGCATTTAATTATACTACCTTTGTCCGTAAAGTTCCGAGACTGATTTAATATCTCGACTTAGGTAAATGCTGCACAATTCCAGTTGCCACGTGCAAGTTCCTTGACATTTTATGACTCGCCTGAGGTATTTATGTTAGTTCGCTCGACCTCCGCTAGGCGGCAGGATGCGGCGG